>Ga0213863_10000002_pt1 | contig 281989 bp, 280 predicted proteins | sample PICome_8_FD_160128 | JGI IMG/M metagenome (GOLD analysis project Ga0213863, IMG submission 160128) | Coastal seawater microbial communities near Pivers Island, North Carolina, United States - PICO497 | ecosystem: Environmental > Aquatic > Marine > Coastal | place: USA: North Carolina...
CAAAATCGAAATAGGCATCGCCCGAGTGATTGGCAATCGCGCCCCAAATGTTCGGGTTGGCCATACCCAAGCGCATGGCACCAAAGCCACCGGATGATTTGCCGAAGCACCCCCGGTGGCGGGCATTCGCCAACGTGCGAAATTCATTGTCGACAAAGGGGACGAGCTCTTGGTTTAGATAATCAGCGTAGTCACCAATGGCGCTGGAATTGATGTACTGGTTGCCTCCAAGCCGCGTAAAGCAGTCGGGAAACACTACGATGACTGGGGGCATGCGCTTGGTTCGTATCAAGCGGTCCAGTTTTTCGGGCAAGTTTTCATCGAAATTTCGCCAATTCAGATGACTCAGACCGCTGCTGGTAAAGCCCGCTAAGTCATAGAGTGTGATGAAGCGGCGGTGTGCATTGCGCGGGGAGTCGTAGGCGGCGGGCAGATAGACGGAGAGTTTGCGTTGATGAGGATCACCCAGGGGATTGTCTCGAAGCACGGCAGAGTCGTGCATGAGCGTGACAATTCGACCGCTGGTAGGGGATGCTGATACTGCCGTCATAATCGGGTCCGGGTTGGTGTGTCGCTGTTGAACAGACAAGTCTATAGTTTGGCGTCATTGAGAAAAAATTTGCAAACCCTTAAGAAGATGCGGTGAGGAACGGCGTGTGAATGCGACAAATCAAACCAACGAGCCGTCGGCGAGCCTAAGAGACCGAAAGGCCGCTCTGCTGTGGCTGATTCTGCTGTGCTGTGCCGTAGGCATGTCGTCGACGTGGGCTGCAGCCAGCCCGGAAGCAGGTCGGGTTCTGTACCCGGTATGCACCTCCTGTCATGGTGCTGACGGGCAGGGAAATCGTGCCATGAGTGCCCCGAAGATTGCGGGCCAGCAAGGGTTTTATTTGCTCAAACAGCTGCAGCATTTTCAATCTGGAACCCGAGGCACTGCCCCGGGCGATGCCAAGGGGCGGCAAATGGCGGCCATGTCAAAAGGCCCCCGGTTAGCCTCGAGCCAAGCACTGGAAAATCTAGTTGCCTACGTAGAGAGCTTCCCGGACAACAAAACTGTCGAAACCGTGAGTGGTGACACTGATCGAGGCAAGGATCTATTCGTGACGTGCGCTAGCTGTCACGGTGATAAGGCCCAAGGTCTGGAAATGATGGCCGCTCCGCGCTTGGCAGGTCAAAACGATTGGTATTTGGTTGCGCAGCTGGAAAATTTTGCGGCGGGCAAGCGCGGTTACGCGCCAGGTGATCACGGTGGCCGGCAAATGAAAGCCATGATGGCCGTACTGCAGAGCCCTGAGGATTATCGGGACGTGGTCGCCTACATCAATACGCTCACCCCCTAGCGCTTCATCAGACGTAACCTTATGACCTCTCCTCGCCTCCACCTTGATCTTGATGCGCTTGCGCATAACTTTCACCTTCTGCGGCAACGTGGCGCAGAGTCTTTGCCAGCTGAGCGGGCTGCCGCAGTGGTGAAAGCCAATGCCTATGGCCTGGGCATTGGACCCGTTGCGCAGCGGTTGTGGCAAGAAGGCTGCCGTCGTTTTTTTGTGGCGGTGGCAGAGGAGGGCACTGCGCTTCGTTGTGAGCTACCGGAGGCGCAGATCTATGTGCTTGCTGGCGCGACTGAGCAAACTCTGGACGAACTGAAAATCCATCGGCTCAAGCCGGTACTGAACACCCCCCATCAGTGTGCTCTGTGGTCGCAACTGCCAGATCTTGGGCCCGCGGCCCTGCATATTGATACGGGTATGCATCGGTTGGGTCTGCCCTGGGATTATGACTTTGGGTCGCTCCCAGCCCTTCAGCTGGAACTGATACTGACGCACTTTGCGCGGGCAGACGAGTGGAGTAACCCGATGCGGCAACAGCAATTGGGCCGTTTTGCTGCCTCGGTCCCACTGTTGCGTGATCAATTCCCTGACGTGTTGTTCAGTACGAACAACAGCGCAGCCGCTCTATCAGACCACGACGGGTCCGCAAGCGTGTTGGCGGATGTTCCAATGGATGTCGATCGGTTGGGTATTGGCCTGTACGGCGTTAATCCCCACGTTGAAACGGACTCTAAGCCGGCGAAACAACGTCTTGCGAACGTGGCGACGTTGGAAGCGCAGGTGCTGCAGGTACGGCATGTTGAGGCTGGTGCCGAGGTCGGCTACGGGAGCACCTATCGAGTCAGCGGGGCATCCCGTCTGGCGACCATTGGCGTGGGTTATGCGGATGGTGTACCCAGATTGCTGTCCAACCGAGGGCAGGTCTACTTTCGCGGCCATCGCTTTCCCATCGTGGGGCGTATCAGCATGGATTCGTTGGTCGTCGAGGCGCCAGATGCAGCGGACTGCACTCTGCAGGAAGGTGATTGGGTGGAAGTCTTTGGCGCCAACCTGTCTGTCGACGAGGTCGCGCAACAGGCTGAGACCATCGCTTACGAGGTCTATACAGGCTTAGGATCTCGCGTGAGACGACTGCTATAGTCTGGGCAAAGGGGCAGCATCAGATAGGAGGGAGACATGTCGGTATCCGTTAATCAGCAAGGGGTTTTGGCTGGCAAGGTTGCCGTCATTACGGGAGCCAGTCGCGGTATCGGCGACGCGCTAGCCCGACGTTACGCCATGGAAGGAGCGAAGGTCGTGGTATCGGCACGCACCGTGGGCGAAGGCGATCACTATCTGCCAGGTTCGATCAACCAAACCGTTGCCGACATCAAAGCAGCGGGAGGCGAGGCATTTGCAGTCAAAGCTGACTTGGCAAATGCGGAAGACCGACAGGGATTGGTTGACGCCGCCATGAGCGTCTACGGGGCCATTGATATTTTAGTTAACAATGCTGCCATCACATACTTTATCCCTGTTGCAGATTTTCCGGAGAAGCGCTTCCAGTTGATGATGGAGGTTCAGGTTTGGGCACCCTTCGAGCTGGCGCAGTTGGTGTTGCCTGGGATGAAGGAGCGCGGCTCAGGTTGGATTTTGAATGTGTCATCTCATGCGGCGCTTCACCCGGAAACATCCGTGCCCGGAAGAGGCGGAACAGTCTATGGCATGTGCAAGGCTGCTCTGGAGCGTTTTACAACGGGGTTGGCACAAGAAGTGTTTGAAGACGGTATCGGTGTGAACGTTATCTCTCCAGGTTTGGTGGCTACGCCGGGAGTCATGCACCACAAGCTGATCAACGAAACCAATGAAGATCGGGTGACACCGGTGGAGCATATGGCCGAAGCCTGTTTGCGGCTATGTTATGGAGAGGCACAGGAGTTGACTGGGCGCATTGATTACGCAGATGCTGTGATGGACGAGTTTTCATTGAGCGCACGAACGCTGATCTGATCTCGCAGACCTTGATGTCGGGCAGAGTGCCGACGAGGAGCAATGACATGACTAACATCCCTAGATTCGCAACTCACAATGAATATCCTAACGATTCTATTGAGGGGATGGATCTGCAGCACCTGCTGCATCCCTCAACTAATCTGGCTCAGCATCAGCAGCATGGGCCTGTGGTGCTGGAGAGTGCCGATGGAATCTATGTTCGCGATAACCACGGTAAGCAGTATCTAGAGGGCATGGCGGGTCTTTGGTGCACTGCTATTGGCTATGGTCAAGAAGAACTGGCCCGTGTCGCCTATGAGCAAATGGTCAAACTCAATTATTCTCAGCTCTTTGCCGGTAGAACCAACGAGCCGTCAGTGTTGCTGGCAGAAAAGCTAAAACAGATGGCGCCATTTGACGCGGGCCGAGTATTTTTTGGTCTGTCCGGTAGCGATGCAAACGATACCCAAATCAAATTGATCTGGTATTACAACAACGCCATTGGCAGGCCGGAAAAGAAAAAGATCATTTCGCGTAAACGGGGTTATCACGGGGTCACCATTGCCAGTGGTTCGCTCACAGGTCTGCCTCCGTTCCATGCGGCCTTTGACTTGCCAATGCCCGGTGTCCTGCATACGTCATCGCCGCATTACTATAGCGAAGGTTTGCCCGGCGAGACGGAGTCCGAGTTTCTTCAGCGACTGGTGGATGATCTGGAGCACATGATAGAGCGCGAGGGCGCGGAAACTGTGGCTGCGTTTATCGCTGAACCCATTATGGGAGCCGGCGGCGTGGTCGTGCCGCCGGAACACTACTATCCGCGCATTCAACAAGTTCTGGACAAGCACGATATCGCCTTTATTGATGACGAGGTGATCTGTGGTTTTGGTCGCACGGGCAAGGCATTTGGGGCCCAAACCATGAACATCAGGCCCACCACCATGAGTATTGCCAAGGCCTTGTCATCGGCCTACTTGCCCATCAGCGCCGTGTTGTTGCCGGAATTCATGTACGAAGCTTTTGCGGATCGATCTGCCGAGTTGGGGAACTTTGCCCACGGTTTTACGTATTCGGGCCATCCGGTTTGCGCGGCGGTAGCGCTTCGCAATCTGGAGCTGATGGAAGAAATGGATTTGTTCGCCCATGCGGAAAAGATGGGAGCGATTCTCCAGCAGCGCTTGCAACAATTTGTGGGTCATCCACTGGTAGGCGAGGTGCGCGGGAAGGGTCTGATTGCTGCGGTAGAACTGGTGCGTCGTGCGGAGCCTCGAGAGACCTTCGTGCCGAGTGATGGTGTGGGAGCCTACTGTTCCAGTGCCTGTCATGAAGCGGGCTTGGTGCTGCGTAACCTAGGCGATTCCATCGCCATCTGTCCGCCGTTGATTATCAACGAAAGTCAGATTGACGAGTTGATTACAAAACTCGGCACCGCGCTGAACCAAACTCACGAATGGGTCAATAAGCAGGGGCTTCGTTAGGCCGCCTGCTCGGTATCTTCTTGACGATGAAGTGATATCTCAAGGTCTTTGGGAAGACTGTTTTCAATGATGTAGATCCCGCCATGTGGCGACACGTCGCGATCCAGCGCGCAAGCATGTCTACGAGTTCGCGCGAATGCCAGCACCGCAGACCCTACTATTAAGGAGCTGTGTGTTGAATTGATCGAACTCGGTCAGTCGGTTCGGGTACCATACGGCCTGTTGACTTAAATGGGGGCAGCCATGCATTTGGTACCAGATTTTGATTTTGGGCACGGAGAAACCATAGGGCAGCTGCGTGACAGTGTGGCGAGTTTTTGCGCTAAGGAATTAGCACCCCGGGCGGCCGAGATCGATCGAGATAACGAATTCCCTCGAGATCTGTGGCCAAAACTGGGCGACCTTGGTGTACTGGGTATGACGGTGCCATTCGAATACGGTGGCGTTGACATGGGCTACCTTGCTCATACCATCGTGTTGGAAGAAATCAGTCGCGCGTCTGGCTCTGTTGGCCTGTCCTATGGCGCCCATTCCAATCTCTGCGTGAATCAGCTTGTCCGATTTGGCACCCCAGAGCAGCGACAGAGCTATTTGCCTAAGCTGGTGTCGGGAGAATTTCTGGGCGCCTTGGCTATGAGCGAGCCCGGCTCTGGTTCCGATGTTGTCAGCATGAGTTTGCGTGCCAGAGACGATGGTGATGACTACATCCTCAACGGCAACAAAATGTGGATCACCAATGGCCCGGGTGCGGACGTACTGGTGGTCTACGCCACGGTAGATCCTGCCTTGGGCTCGAAGGGCATTACGGCTTTCCTGATCGAGAAGGGGATGACCGGGTTTAGCACTGGCGATAAGTTAGACAAAATGGGTATGCGGGGTTCCGACACGGCGGAACTGATTTTCGAAGATTGCCGGGTTCCCAAGTCGCAAATTCTTGGCAAGGTGGGTCAGGGCGTCAGCATTTTGATGAGCGGTCTGGATTACGAGCGTGTCGTTTTGGCTGGCGGTGCCTTAGGCCTCAGTCGTGCTGCCCTTGATGTAGCAATGCCCTATGTTCATGAGCGGCAGCAGTTTGGTCGACCCATTGGTGAATTTCAGCTGATGCAGGCTAAAATCGCTGATATGTATACCGAAACTAACGCGGCTCGAGCCTATGTGTATTCGGTAGCCGCTGCCTGCGATGCTGATCGCACCACGCGTATTGATGCAGCGGGCTGCATTTTGTATGCAGCAGAACGCGCCACTCAGCACGCCTTGCAAGCGGTGCAGGCTCTTGGTGGCAATGGCTATATCAACGACTATCCTGCGGCGCGTTTGTTGCGGGATGCCAAGCTCTACGAAATTGGTGCAGGCACCAGTGAAATTCGGCGTATGCTGATCGGGCGCGAGTTATTCGACGCGACTCGTAGCTGAGGCTATAATCGCGCGCGCCTGGCTCTGTAGAACCTGAACATCACCGATCAGGTCGACGAATAGCCTAGAGACACGATGGAGGCTCATCGGTCAGGTTTGCTCAACGACATTCATTTGCTCAATTAAGGAGAGGTCTCTTGAGACTGAGATTCATCGCTATTGCTTCAACCCTTTTGTTTGCCTTGTCTGCCAACGCGGTACCACCCGGCAGCGACGACGAGATCGATGCACGCTTGCAGCCCTTTGGCACAGTCAACCGCTCGGCAGTTGAGGAAGTCATGGTAGCGACAGCGCCTGCGGTTCCTTTAAGTGGCGCGCAAGTTTACGATACCTACTGTGCAACCTGCCACGCCATGGGCATCGGTGGCGCGCCAACCTTCGCCGATACCACTGCTTGGGCTCCCCGTATCTCCAAGGGTATGGATGTCTTGATGGCTAGCACGCTTAATGGCATTAACGCGATGCCAGCCAAGGGTTTGTGTATGTCTTGCTCCGATGATGAACTGAACAAAGCCGTCACTTACATGGTCGACGCTGCCCAGTAGTGCGCGAGGGGCATTGAACGCCCTAGTTTGGGTCAGACCGGTTTAATCCAACACAGGGCCTTGGTAATCGTCCAGCATTGCCAAGGCCAGACCTTTCTTTGAGCGCTGGGATGGCGCGGCGCACCAGATTAGTGCAAAACTCCCAAGAGTCTGCACCTTAGCTAGGCATGCTCTCCGCCTTTTGACTACGTTCTGCCCACTTTGCTCTGCTAGTTCGTCCAGTTCCAGTCGAAATATCCAATAAAATCAAGGTGAACAGTCTTTTTTCGCCCCACGCACCTATTTTTGCCCAAAGTTGGCCCGCTTGTTGCTTCATTCCTCAACGCGATGCAAGCGGATCCGTGCGGAACGCAGGTAACGCTGAAAATGGAGAACGGCAGTTCCCATTCATTACTTATGAACAGTCAGGAGAGACGATGAAAACACTTACTAAATTATTTTCCGTAGCCGCCATTGCTGCGGGTTCGCTGGGCGCTCCGGCTCTAGCTTCCGCTGATGTGTCCTACAACGTGGGCTTCGTGTCGGAATATTATTACCGAGGCTTTTTCCAAGCAGAGTCGTCTGCAAGCGCTGGCATCGATTACGAGGAAGGCGGTATTTATGTCGGAGCATGGACTGCTGACGTAGGCGACGGTTTGGAGTATGACCTCTACGGCGGGTACGGCACAGACATCGGTGCGATTTCCGTTTCCGTCGGTTTTACCGGGTATTACTACACGGAAGATTCCTTTGACGAGACTTATGAAGAAGTCAACCTCGGCTTGGCCTATGGCCCGGTTTCCATCGGTTATTCGTTCGGTGAATGGGATGGCGATGGCGGTCAGGATTATGACTTCCTCGACATCACGATTGATCTGGGCAAAGGGTTTTACGGGACCTACGGCACTTTCGGCGATGAATTCGATGGCGATTATTTTGAAGTAGGATACGGCACCACGGTGGCAGAAGTTGATTTGGGCGTTGCGATGATCTTCCCAAGCGATGACATTACTGACGCACAAGATGGTGTTGAAGGCGAAGCGATCGTCTTTTCTCTCGGAAAATCCTTCTAAGAAGCGATTAAAAAGCGACTCCCTCCAAGGGCTCCTTCGGGAGCCCTTTCCTGTTGCGGTAGCACATTCTTGTCGCCCTACCATTCGAGTTCCTCTCTCAATTCCCTCCCAAGTGCATGGTCCGAAAATTCAGGGCATCTAACATATGATGCTCCCTGACATGCTGCTCATCATTCGGTTCACACCGTCCTGCCACGTCAGGGTTTTCCCGTACCCTGTCGAGGTCAGCCAGTGTCAACGCGATGCGCCAGAGTTTGTGGTAATTGCGCAAGGACAGCTCAAAGTTCTCGGTAACTCGCGATAAAAAAGAGGCGTCTAGATCCGCCCGCTGGATTCGGCGCGTCAGCTCCGACCCATTTACATAAGCGTTTAGGCAACCCTGTCGAGCGGTTTGGCGCTGGCGGGCTAGGATGATCGTTTGCCGAGCTTCCTCCCAACCCATTCCGCGAGACTTTTCAGGGTTTTCCGATCGTGTCTTTAGCATCGTTTGCTGATCAAGCTCAGGCACGGGTACGTGCAGATCAATGCGATCCAGCAATGGCCCAGAAATTCGGCTCTGATAACGCTGCACCTGACCGGGAGTACAGCGGCATGTGTGTTCCTTGCAGGAGCGACCCGCCGGACAGGGATTCATCGCTGCAATGAGCTGGAAACGACAAGGAAAGAATGTTCGGTACCGAGCCCTTGCAATGGCAATTTCGCCGGTTTCGATGGGTTCGCGGAGCAGGTCTAGGGCCGATGGCTTAAAGTGCGGTAGCTCGTCGAGAAAGAGCACTCCACAATGAGATAGTGTTATTTCACCCGGCGTCGGTGTGTGGCCACCACCTCCCATGGCTGCGGTGCTAACGGAATGGTGAGGGCTTCTTAAGGGTGGCCTTCGATAGTGTGCTCTTTCGCTACCGTAAGCGGAGTAAACCGTCGCTACTTCCAGCATGCGCTTATGATTAAGATCTGGCAGCAAGCCAACCAAACATTGCGCCAGCATCGTTTTTCCGGTGCCCGGGGGGCCGATCATTAGCATGTGGTGACCTCCGGCAGCGGCGACAATCAGCGCTCGCTTGGCAAGATACTGACCAATAATCTGATCAAAGACCTCGCGGCCTTGGCTGTCCATGGCCTCGATTGGCCTAAGCGGTGCCGGTGGTTTTTGTCTTTTTGCGCTGAGTAATTCAGCGACTTCCAATAGGTTGGTCGCCGTCCAAAAGCCATCACTCGCGATCAGCTGAACCTCATGAGCGTTTGCCTGAGGTAGAAAAAGACGGTGATCCGATTGGTGACAGGCTGCAGCGCTCGCCAGTACATTGTGTGCCCGACGCAGCTCGCCGAATAACCCCAGTTCGCCAATAAACTCGGTTTGTTCCAGCGCCTTGCGCGGCAACTGCTCGCTGGCAGCCAATATGGCGATCGCGATGGGCAGGTCAAAACCGGTGCCGGACTTACTTAGGTGGCTTGGTGCGAGATTGATTGTGATATGGCTGACAGGGTAGCTGAAGCCGCTGTTACGAATGGCACTCTTGACTCGATCACGAGCTTCCCGGACGGCTCCTTCGGCCAACCCAACAATGGTGGTGCCGGGTAGCCCCCCCGCCAGATGGCACTCGACGTGAACAAGGTGCGTTTCCAGCCCATAGGCCGTGCGACTGAGCACAGAAGCGCTACGATTCATAGAAGGGCCAATCAGTCCTGGGCCGTTTTGGTGTCCGGTTGTGATCCGCGAGCGGATGACTCCTCTAGCTGGGACAGGCGCGTCTCTAGGCTCTTAACTTGCGCTTCCAACGTATGTAGAAGCGCCTCTTGGGCTTCAAATTCGTGTTTTGGCACCAACGCCATCTGCTTGAATACGCTCTGAGCCTTGGTTTCGATATCGGCCTTTACGGAGCCAGCCAGATTCTCGGGAAGCGCTTGATCCAGTAATTGCATAATGGGTCGAAGCAGGGTGGTGAACGGGTCTGCGTGCATGGCGATTCCTGTCGAAGTGATGATCGAGTGTACTTCCATTCCATCTGAAGCCCTATAACTCTATCGAATCATCCAAACTAACCAACACCCAAATGCTCGCTCTATCGTAAGCAATCGCACAAACGCGGTGCAGTGATTGTCCAAGCGCACCAATCTGACGCTTCAGCTTGGTGCGCGCGCCCTATTTTTGGGCGAGACCATGCAGGAAAGCCGCCGAACCCGCCTCTTTGGTGGACCGTTAGAGCCTCGTTAACGACAAAAGACACTAAATAACCAACGAATGCGGGTGTTTTTGTCCAACTTGGCGTCAATCATCTGATGATACGAAAAGTAGGCATGGCTTTTGCTTTAAAGGCGGTGGGACCTTTGGTTGGAAGATCAATTGGCGTGAAACGGTCGCGATTGGTGCTTAAAGGTATCTATCGCAGGCTGATTCATAGAAAATTTCGGTGCGAAATGCATTTGATCTTCCACATCAAATCGGTGCCAGGTCGCTTGAGCGATTTGGGAGTCCCTAACGTTTAGGAGAAAACAATGAAGTTAATCACCGCGATTATTAAACCGTTCAAGTTGGACGATGTTCGCGAAGCACTTTCAGAGGTCGGCGTGCAAGGCATGACCGTCACTGAAGTAAAGGGGTTCGGCCGTCAAAAGGGACATACCGAACTGTATCGAGGCGCCGAATATGTCGTCGATTTTTTACCCAAGGTGAAAATCGAAGCGGCCATTGACGACGCTTTGCAAGATCAGGTTATTGAGGCAATCAGTAAGTCCGCAAACACGGGCAAGGTAGGGGACGGCAAGATTTTTGTCACGGCCCTCGAAGAAGCTGTACGCATTCGTACTGGAGAAACAGGGCCTGGAGCGGTTTAGGCCCCCTAAAAAAAATTTGGAGCGAAGATTGTGGAAGATCTGATTCAACTGAGTTACGCGGTAGACACGTTCTACTTCTTAGTAATGGGTGCCCTAGTCATGTTTATGGCCCCCGGCTTTGCCATGCTCGAAGCAGGCATGGTGCGAAGCAAAAATACATCTGAAATTTTGACGAAGAACGTCGCGTTGTTCGCGATTGCTTGCGTCATGTACCTACTCGTCGGCTACGCCATTATGTATGGCGGCGGCGGTATGTTGATCGGTGCAGAAAACACTGTCGACGAGGTCTTGGCCTCCGGTGGCGATGTATATTATTCCGCCCGTTCTGACTTCTTTTTCCAAGTTGTCTTTGTTGCAACCGCGATGTCAATCATCTCCGGTGCTGTGGCAGAGCGCATGAAACTGTGGTCATTCCTGCTGTTTGCCGTCGTCATGACGGGTTTCATCTACCCGACTCAGGGAAGTTGGAGCTGGGGTGGCGGATTCCTGTCTGATGCAGGCTTTGTCGACTTCGCAGGCTCCGGTATCGTTCACATGTGTGGAGCCGCTGCGGCTCTGGCCGGTGTTCTGTTGCTTGGCCCGCGTCAAGGCAAGTACGGCCCAAATGGTGAGGTGAACGCGATTCAAGGTTCCAATATGCCCTTGGCTACCCTAGGCATGTTCATTCTTTGGTTCGGCTGGTTTGGCTTTAACGGTGGGTCTGAATTAAAGCTCAGCAATATCGACGAAGCGAACGCCGTAGCTCAAGTCTTCGTCAACACCAACATGGCTGCAGCCGGTGGCCTGATCGCAGCTCTGATTTTGGCGCGAATCCTGTTCGGCAAAGCAGACCTCACAATGGCGCTGAACGGCGCGTTGGCCGGTTTGGTATCCATCACGGCGGAGCCGCTGTCTGGAACCAACGTGGAATCCATGCTGATCGGTGCGGTCGGTGGCGTGATCGTCGTGCTTTCAATTGTGGGCTTGGACAAGATGCGAATCGATGATCCGGTTGGCGCAATCTCAGTTCACGGAACTTGCGGTATCTGGGGTCTGATGGCGGTGTTGATCACCTCTGACGACGCGACCTTGAGTGGCCAGTTGACCGGTTTGGGAGCAATTCTCGGATTCACGTTTGTCGCGGCCTTGGTCGTGTGGTTCGTGATCAAGATGATCTTTGGCATCCGTTTGTCGGATGAGGATCAGCAAGTAGGAGCGGACGTCGCGGAAATCGGCATCGTGGCCTACCCTGAGTTTTCTAAGTAACGCTTAGGACGATCGTTAGCGCGCCCGTTCGCGTTAACTTCCTTAAAGCCGCCTTCGGGCGGCTTTTTGCGTTCTAATCTTTTAACTTTTTATCCTATCCGGCAATTGAACGTTTAAACTAGCGGCTCGTTGATCGGTAGTATTGAGTCGTCATGAAATATAAAAGCACCCGGGGGCAGGTATCGGGCTTGGGATTCAGTGATGCCCTGCTGATGGGCCTCGCATCGGATAACGGGTTGCTGGTACCTGAAACCATTCCCGACGTGCGCTCGTGTCTTGCAGAGTGGCAGAGCCTGAGTTTCGTTGAGCTTGCCCAGGAGCTCATGCCACTGTTCATTGATGACATCGACCCCGAAATCTTGAAGCGCCTAGTGGCAGAATCCTATGCCCGCTTTGATCACGACGATGTCGTTGCCATGGAGCAACTGGATGAGCTGACCATTCTCGAACTCTTCCACGGCCCGACATTGGCCTTTAAAGATGTCGCTCTGCAGCTGTTAGGTAAGCTCTTCGAGCATGTCTTGGGTGAGCGCGGACAGCGGCTGAATATTCTTGGCGCCACCAGCGGTGATACCGGCAGTGCTGCCATTGATGGGGTGCGCGGCCAGCGCAATGTCGATATTTTCATCATGTACCCCAAGGGTCGAGTAAGTCCCTTACAGGAACTGCAAATGACGACTGTTGCAGACGACAATGTCCACTGTATCGAGTTAGAAGGCAGTTTTGATGACTGTCAGAACATCATGAAAACCGTCTTCGCGGATGCCGAATACAAAGCCAAGTATCAGCTCGGTGCGGTTAACTCCGTGAATTGGGCGCGCGTGTTGGCACAAATCGTGTACTACGGATACGCCAGTTTGCGCAGCGAGCAGGCGTCGACGTTCTGCGTACCAACTGGCAACTTTGGCAATGTCTTTGCCGCCTATCTTGCTCAACGAATGGGCTTCCCGATCTGCCATTTGTTGGTCGCCACCAACGATAACGATATTTTGGCTCGGTTTTTTGCGACGGGTCGCTATTCGCGAGGAGACGTCCATCAAACCCTGTCTCCAGCAATGGACATACAGGTTGCGAGTAATTTTGAACGCTTTCTCTTCTACTACTTTGATCAGGACAGTCAGCGACTGACTCAATTCATGCAAGACTTTGCTGCCAATGGCGAAGCCAGTATCGGTGCACCGCCAGAAGAAGCGTTGATGAGCAGTGTGGCCGTTACCCGAGAGCAGACCCTGCAAGCGATGCGCGATGTGCATCAACAATTTGGCTACGTATTGGATCCGCATACTGCTGTCGGTTATTACGCAGCCAAGGAACGGGTACACAACAACGAGTTGAACCCCGCGGGAAACACGGTTGTTGTAGGAACCGCGCATCCGGCAAAATTCCCGGAGGCCGTTGTCGAGGCGACAGGGGTGCAGCCAACTCACCCGACACTCCAGGCGCTCGATGGCTTGCCCATGCGCCGGCAGTCGCTGCCCTGCGATATTGAGGCCGTTAAGGCCTATCTGGCGGAGAGCTTGGCGGCCGAGTAGTGCGTCGACACGTCTTTTTAGCCAGTTAACCTTGGTTAAGGCTCGTCATGAGGTCGGCAATGATTGCGGGTAGCTGACTGAGTCTGTGAACCTCCCCGGAGGGGACGGAATCGGAATCGTTCGTAAATTCACCATTATGGTTATACCAAAGCGATAGCATGCCGGCATTGTTGGCGCCCAGTATGTCGTCCGACAAGTGGTCGCCAATGTGTACGGCTTGGTTTGCGCCGACTCCGGCACGACTGAGCACGGTGTGAAACATTTTTGGATCGGGTTTGCTCGCCCCAACGTCTGCGCTGCTGACGGCACCCTCAAAGTAGTTGCCAATGCCAACGCGGTCGATGTTTGCGTTACCGTTGGTCAGCGCGAACAGACGATAGCGCTGACTGAGATTTGCCAGAACTTCTATCGCTCCGTCGTAAAACACGACCTCGTTGCGGCCGACAAAAAACACATCGAATGCCCGGGAAGCCGCGCTAGCGGCATCATTCTGCGCGAGCCCAGACCTTACCATGCATTCATAGAGGATCTGGGTGCGTAAGAAGGACAGATCGTGACGTTTGTCAGGGTGCTGCTCTAAGACCCTTTCCCGAATGTCGCCAATGGCATCGGACGCGTAAACCGCTAGTGCCTCGGCGGTGTTTTCCTGCATCCAGCGGCGCAGCATCTGTTCAGCCCGAACGATGGTCTGACTGACATCCCACAGGGTGTTGTCCAGGTCGAAGGTGACCAGCTCGATTTGCGTTGCTTTTTTCATGAGCATTAGGGTGTTTCCGTGTTGCGCGTGCCGGACTGTGTCTGTGCATCCTTACTTTTTGCTGCGAGGGCTCTGGGGTGAGCCTTGTCGTAAACTTGAGCCAGATGCTGGAAATCAAGGTGCGTGTAGATTTGTGTGGTGGCAATGTCGCTGTGGCCTAACAACTCTTGAATACCCCGTAGGTCGCCGGACGATTCCAGCATGTGCGTGGCATAGGTATGTCGCAGCATATGTGGATGTAAGCTGTCATCACCCAGCTGCTGGGCGGCAACGCTCTTGAGGCGATTTTGCACCGTGCGCGGCGAGATACTGTTGCCGCGACGACCTGGAAACAGCCAATCCGTGTGATCGGCAGAAAGCGTCAGAATCCACTGACCGATGGCCGTGACGCAGAGGCGACCCAATGGCACCAGGCGTTCCTTATAGCCCTTGCCCACCACCTTCACCACGCCTTGATCCAGGTCAAGATCCGTTCGTCGCAGTCTAGCGACCTCACTGAGTCGCAAACCGCTTCCGTAGAAAAGCTCCAGCAGCGCCTTGTCGCGCAATGCCTGTGGGGAGCTGCTGGCAAAATTGAGCAATTGCGCCGCTTGATCGGTATCCAGTACCTTGGGTAGCCGCCTTTTGTGTTTTGGACCGCGACTGACTGCCGCGGGATTGGCTTCTACGGCACCCTGTTTGAGCAAAAAACCATAGAAACTGCGGATGGCAGAAAGATTGCGCTGAATGCTGCTATTTGCCAGGCCCTGACGCTTCATCTGGGCAATGTACCGTGAAACATCCTGTGCGGTTGCGACACAGGCTCCCGAGTCGAGCCACGTGATGAAGCGATTCAGGTCCCGTCGATAGGCGTCGAGGGTGCGATGCGAGTAATTACGTTGCTGATCCAAATTCAGCAAAAAGTTGTTCACCCAGTGCTCATTCGAATCATCGGTTTCTGTCATGGCGTCGCTAATCGATTCATGACCTTGGCAACAATGTCTGCAATATAAGTGACGAAGAGCGTGTCCATATCTTTGGCGAATCGTCGGGCATCACGACTGCCAATGCACAATGCGCCGGTACCGTTAATGAGGGCCAGATTTAAAATCGCTGCACTGCCGCTTTCGTCGTGATCGGACAGGGGAAACATTTGGGTGAGCTCTTCCCGACGAAGCGAAATGCAGAGCGCACTGGTCTTGCTGTGTAAGTGTTCCAGCGGCATTTGTTTGGTGTGATGCTGAATATGATCCAAGGCAAGAGCCATATCAGCGCCGCAGAGATGTGCACAAACGAAATCTGCCTCAAAATCGACGAGCACATGAGTGGCGAGTACCTCATTCAGTTCCGGCCAGCTGTCCACCTCCAGCAAGGCAAGATTGAGGGATCGGGTTTTGGCGAAAATCTCGTCATTGACTCTCGCTGCCTGCAGAAGTTCGTTCATCCGCTTGCGCATGGTGACGTTGCGCTCGCGCAGAATATCGATTTGGCGTTCGATCAGCGACACCGCCTCGCCGGATTCGTGAGGCAAGCTGAGTTCGGACAGAGCGCTTGGGTGGCGCAGGAAAAAATCTGGCGATTGACGCAGAAAATCTAACACCGATTGATCACTTGGCGGGGTGGCCTTAGTCGAACCGGTAAACTTCTCGATGCTCATCGTATTGGTTTCCCTAGATATCCAGTTGTCCGGTGTAAACGAAGGTAGAATCGCCGACGAGCTTGATCGGGCCTGCGCTGCTAGGCCACTCCACCCGCAGCTTTCCCCCCGGTAAGGATACTTTGACTTTGCTGTCGAGTTTGCCGGCCTTGCGACCCACGGCCACGGCAGCGCTGGCACCACTGCCGCAGGCAAGGGTCTCTGATGCACCACGCTCAAACACGCGCAGGCGAATAAAACCCTGATTAACGATCTGACAAAACCCAATGTTGGCCCGCTCGGGAAACGCCTCGTGGTGCGACAGGGCGTGTCCAATACCCGCGACGTCCAGCCCGATCACATCGTCAACGAAAACTACACCGTGTGGATTGCCCATGGAAACCGGGGCAACTTGAAACTCCCCATGCTCGGTCTGCAACGCCACACACTGTCCGGGAGGCTCGTCACTATCCTTGAGCTGAAAAGGCACCGCTGCGTGCTGGAATTGAGGTTCGGGTAACCAGGTTTCGATCATGCCGTCATCGTGCATCGCTGTGCGAACGACTCCACCCTTGGAGTGCCAGCTCAACTGAGATTGTTGGGTAAGACCGCGGCGATGAACAAAGTCCGTTACACAGCGTGTGCCGTTACCACACTGTTCCGCCTCGCCGCCGTCGGCATTAAAAATCAGATAGTCGAAGTCACAGTCTGGAGCACTTGGCGGTGCCACCATCAGCAGTTGATCAAAACCAATACCGCGCTGGCGGTCGCCCCATCGCGCAATATGCTCGGGCTTCAGCGTCACGGTCTCGCTGATTGCATCAATAACCATGAAATCATTACCGAGGCTGTGCATTTTACTGAAGTTGATCATGGCCTGTGCCTAAAGAATTTCAGTCGACAGCTGATCTTGGAGGCTCTCGCGGCGTCTGACAACCCGAAAACCATCGCCGCTTACCATCACCTCGGCTGCTCTGTTGCGAGTGTTGTAGTTGGAGGACAACGACGAACCGTAAGCGCCGGCACTGAGAATGGCCAGTAAGTCGCCTTCTGCAAGACTGAGCATTCGATTCTTGGCCAGCCAGTCGCCTGACTCGCAGATCGGACCGACAAGATCCCAACATCGGGTATCGCTTGACGAATGCTCCTGCACCGCCAGCACACCGTGCCAAGCTTGATACAGGGACGGCCGCAACAAGTCGTTCATGGCAGCATCCACTATGGCAAAATTTTTGCCTTCGTCCGCATGGCTTTCGTTCGCTTGAGCTGGGCCGCCAGAGGGCTTCAAATATTCTACTCGGGTTAGTAGCACCCCAGCGTTTGCGGTGAGGAAGCGTCCGGGCTCAATGGAAACCGTCAGCCCGCGCGGGCCCAAACGCTCCACCACCCTATCGCCCCAAGCGTCGATATCAAAGGACGCTTCGTCCTGATAGGTCACACCAAAGCCGCCTCCCAAGTCGATATCCGTTAGCTGTATTTCTCGGTCCGCCAGTTGATCAATCAGTGACAGTAGCTGGTCCAGCGCATCAAAAAGCGGCTCTGGGGCGCTGATTTGAGAACCAATATGACAGGCAACCCCGCGTACGTGCAGATTCGGGTCCGCATCGGCTTGCTGGTACAGGCCCAGAGCAGCCTCCTGCAAAATGCCGAATTTGTTTTCCTTTAGCCCCGTCGATATGTAGGGGTGAGTTTTAGGGTCAACGTTCGGGTTAATACGTAGGGCTATGGGCGCGATTTTCCCGAGCACTTCGGCGCGCTGGCTGATGCGGATGAGCTCGCTGTTGCTTTCCACGTTAAAACACTCGATGCCGGTCTTTAACGCGAAATCAATTTCTTCTACGGACTTGCCGACGCCGGAAAAGACCACGCTGTCGGGGTTACCTCCTGCAGCTAATACTCGGCTGAGTTCGCCGCCTGAGACGATATCAAAGCCTGCACCCAGTTCCGCGAACGTCTTCAACACGGCCAGGGTGGAATTGGCTTTAACAGCGTAATGCAGCTGATGCGGCAGCGAGCCCAAGGCGGCATCTAATTTTTGATACTGATTTTTCAGCATTTCCTGTGAATACACATAAACCGGCGTGCCAACCGCATCGGCGATGTTTCCCAGCGATGCGCCTTCCACATACAGCTCACCGTTTCGGTATTTGACGGCGGTAGCACTAAATAGCTCAGGTGTGACAGTCAACAAACTTTCCTTCTTCTAATTCTGCAGCCAGGGCATGATCCAATCTGGGATCTAGATGTTCGCCCGAGCCCGGGCAATGGCCTGTCGGACTTGATTCGGCGCCGTGCCGCCCAGATGATCTCTTGAGGCGATAGAGCCTTGCAGTGTCAGCACCTCATAGATATCGGACTCGATCACTCGATGGCCTGGGCCATTCAGCTCTTCCACGCTCAGCTCTTCTAACCCCTTACCAAGGCGAACGGCCAGTTGTACCGCTTGCCCGACAAGCTCGTGGGCATCACGAAACGGTACATTTTTGCGCACCAGATAATCGGCCAGGTCCGTTGCAGTCGTAAAACCTTTTAGCGTGGCGTCCAACATCACGTCTTTATTGGCCTGAATATTGGGCACCATGCCAATCAGTGCTGTCAGGCAGTTGGCGAGCGTATCAATGGCATCAAAGAGCGGCTCTTTGTCTTCTTGATTGTCTTTGTTGTACGCCAGCGGCTGGCTTTTCATCAAGGTAAGAAGGGCAATCAAATGACCGTTCACTCTTCCCGTTTTGCCTCGGATGAGTTCAGGGACATCTGGGTTTTTCTTCTGGGGCATGATGCTTGAGCCAGTGCAAAAGCGATCCGGCAAGGCGATGAAATTGAACTGCTGAGATGACCATAGGACCATTTCTTCGCACCAGCGCGACATATGCGTCAATGACAGGGCCGCAGCCGCGCAAAATTCGATAGCGAAATCGCGATCGCTAACAGCGTCCAGTGAATTGTCGCAGACACCGTCAAAGCCCAACAGTTCTGCCACCAAGCCGCGATCAGGTTTATAAGGACTGCCTGCAAGTGCTGCGGCTCCCAGCGGCAGTTGATTAAGACGCTTGCGACAGTCCATGAGGCGTTCGCGGTCGCGTCGCAGCATCTCAAACCAGGCCATGAGATGGTGGCCAAGAGTGATGGGCTGAGCCGCTTGCAGGTGAGTAAATCCGGGCATGATGGTGTCAGCATTGGATTCGGCCAGATCCGCCAAAGCGGTCAGCAGTTGACCTTGTTGTTCGACGAGACCATCGATAGACGAGCGCAGATGTAAACGGATGTCTGTCGCCACTTGGTCGTTGCGTGAACGACCGGTGTGAAGTTTCTTTCCGGTGTCGCCGATTAACTCGATCAAACGGTGTTCGATGTTCATATGCACATCTTCAAGATCCACTCGCCATTGCAGCCTGCCGCTCTCGATTTCAGCTTGTATGTTCTGTAGCCCCGTCACGATTTGATCCAGTTCTGCCTTGGTTAACACATTGATGGTTTCCAACATGGTGGCGTGGGCAATGGATCCTGCGATATCTTCGCGATATAGACGCTGGTCGAAATCGATTGACGCTGTAAACACCTGCACAAATTCGTCTGTGGCCTCGTTGAAGCGGCCTCTCAGTGAGCCGCCGTCGTCCGCAAGGGGTGTTTGGCTGGTGCTGTTTTCCATTATAGTCGGGCCTTCTCAATAGTAATTTGCTGACGAACGGATAGGTTCGAGGGCAAATGGAGTATAGCAACCTAAGTCATTAGCTGGCGGTTCTAATTTGGGGGCTCAAACGGTTTGATCGAAAAAAGCAGTGATCAGTGCGACGGGGAAAGACACTTGATTGCTCCCAGATTAGCCGCGAGCGGCGAGCTTGGATTGATCGTGGCGGGTGCGGTGATAGCGATCTCGTACATTCTGGCAGTGCGGCCGGAAACCGGCCTCAGCTTGTTCGAGGCAGCAGGCTTTGCTTTTTTGGCGATTCCGGGGGCAATTCTTGCGCTGCTGATTTGCGGTAGGTTTTTCTCCCGCCTGAGTCTCGTGGCAGGAGTAATCCTTGTTTTTGTCTCGATTTCGGCAGTAGTAACCGTCTGTCATTATGCTCAGCTGAACTCCCTTAGTGGCGTTGAAAACGCTTCGTCATTACTGTTCCGCCGCTTGGTGTTTGCCAATCTTTTGGTTGCTTATTTGTTACGCCAATCGTTTTTGAAGCACCATTTGAAACGCCGACATGAATCGGAACAAAATGCCAAAATTCAGGCTCTGCAATCAAGGATAAGGCCGCATTTTTTGTTTAACAGCATGAATGTGATCGCGAGTTTGATTCCGGTCGATCCAGATGCGGCAGAGCAGGCCGTCGAAGATCTTTCCGAATTGTTCCGTGCCAGCCTGCAGCAGGCAGGTTCCTTTGTGCGGACGTCTCAAGAGCTCGATCTTTGTCAGCGCTACTTGGGTATTGAGGGGCTGCGAATGGGCGATCGGCTCAAGGTTGAGTGGAATGTTGAATCACCTCCTGCAGCCGCAGAGATGCCACTGCTTATCCTGCAACCCTTACTTGAAAATGCGATCTACCATGGCATTCAACCTTTGTCCCAGGGCGGCACGGTCACCGTGAACGTTCGTTTTTTGGACGGGATGATGGAAGCGAGAATTCGAAACCCTCTCAGTACCCCTGAAAACTCCGGCGGCGGTGGTGATGGTAGCCCCGGACGCCCTCGTTTGCCCCACGAAGGAAATCATTTGGCCATTGCAAATATTCGTCAGCGATTGGAGGCAGTTTATGGCAAAAAAGCTACATTGATCACAAATCAAAAATATAACGAGTTTGAGACGACTCTGATCTGCCCAACGGTACCAAAAATGGTTTAGGGTGCAGAAAAATCAGAATCAACGGTTTTTTGGGCAAATTGAGCACTAAAACGTCAGTCTCAAAGGTTCGATGAGCGGCGGCTATATTGGGACAGACGGCATTGGTATCCAATGCTTGTGCGGAGCGTTGCATGTGGTTGAGACTGGAATGACCTAGGTCGAAAAAAAGAATTCACGGTGCAAGACCTATAAAGGAGCGGTCAACCATGCGTATATTGATCGTAGATGATGAAACCCTGGCTCGAGACCGTTTGCGACGAATGATTGAAAAAGATGGCCAGCATGAGGTCGTCGCCGACGTTGCCTCTGGTCTTGAGGCGGTCAGGGTAAGCGAAAAGCTTCGCCCGGAGCTATGCCTCCTGGACATTCGTATGCCAGGTATTGATGGCATAGAAACGGCCCAACATTTTCTGACGCAAGAAGAGTCGCCTGCGGTAATATTCTGCACCGCATACGAAGAACATGCTGTCCAAGCGTTCGAACTGCAAGCGGTGGGTTATTTACTTAAACCCGTGCGGCGAGAAGAACTGTTTCGTGCGATAGCCAACAGTGTTCGCCTGAATCGCATGCAAATAGCCGCGGTTAAAAATATCGATGCGAACCGGCGCACTCATCTGTGTGCACGAACACACAAAGGCGTAGAATTGGTCAACATAAAGGACATCAGGTATCTCAAGGCCGACCAGAAGTATGTGTCCGTTCGCCACGTTGGAGGCGAGGTGATCATTGATGAAACTTTGCACGAGCTGGAAGAGGAATTTCCCGACTTGTTCACTCGTGTCCATCGCAATGCCTTGGTATATACCGATCACATTCTGAGCTTGGAAAAAGATGCCCGAGGTCAAATAGGTGTGCGTATGTCGAATGTTACGGAGTTGGTTGATGTGAGCCGGCGCCATCTGCCGGCGATCCGGAAAGTTATCCGGCGCTTATAGTCCACCAATGAATCAAATCACGATAGCAACGCGCGAAAGCGCTCTGGCGCTTTGGCAGGCGAATTTCATTCGTGACCGCCTGATGGAGGCGCACCCGGGACTCGACGTTAACCTCCTTGGAATGACGACCAAGGGCGACCAATGGCTCAATGCCCCCTTGAAAGAAATTGGCGGCAAGGGTTTGTTCATCAAGGAGCTGGAAGTGGCCATGTTAGAAGGTCGCGCCGATCTCGCTGTGCATTCGGTTAAAGATCTGCCCGCGTTTTTGCCGGAGGGCTTTAGCCTGCCCTTCATTGGTTTTCGCGACGATGTGCGCGATGTGCTTTTGGGTTGTCCAGGCGGTTTCGACCAGCTGCCGCAGAACGCGAAAGTCGGCTCCTCAAGCCCTCGCCGGCAGGCGCAGCTACTGGCACACCGGCCCGATTTGCGGGTAGAGAGCATCCGGGGCAATGTCCAAACTCGGCTGAGCAAGCTGGACAGCGGTGAATTCGATGCCATCGTGCTGGCCCAAGCCGGCCTGTCCAGGCTTGGCTTGGATCGAGACGATGCCCATCCATTAGCCATAGAAGATTGTCTGCCGGCGCCAGGACAAGGTGCGTTGGGCATAGAGATTTTGAGCGACAGCCCGGTGGGAGCCTTGCTCGAAAAGCTTCTGGACAGAAATGTTGCCCGTTGTGTGGAGGCAGAGCGGGGTATTAGTGCAGGCCTGGGTGCGGACTGTGCCTTGCCAGTCGCCGCCTATGCCAAGACGGATGCTGAAGGCCAAATCTTTTTGCAGGCCTTGGTTGCTGAACCGGATGGAAGCGCCATTTTGCGCGCGGACGGTCGCGGCGAAAACCCTCAGGCGTTGGCTCAGAGCGTGGTGACGAAACTGCTGGATCAAGGTGCCCAAACCATTTTAGACAACGCCCGCCACGCTTGAAGATCTGTAGACGATGGTCTGTGCCTTGTTGCTTGATTGCGACAACCGTTTAAATTGCACTTCATGACACACTGGATAACCTATACCGAACCGAGCGCATCCCGCTTGGCCGCATTACTGGCAGCAATGGGCCACGAGGCGCTTTGTGAGCCGGTCACGCAAATCGATCCGCTGCGACTGCCCGAGGCCATGCCAGATGTTCGGCCGGATTTGATCGTCGCACTGTCTCAGCATGCGGTTTCTGCCTACTTAGCGAATTACAGCAAGCCCGCACATGCCGGGGCTTTGGCCCTTGCCATCGGTCCGGCAACGGCCGCAGGGTTGGTTGAACATGGTTCGTTAAGGGTTCGCATTGCTGATCCTGCGAACTCAGAAGGTCTTTTGGCCATGTCGGATATTGTGGCGTTGCAGCGGCAACAAACGGTATGGCTTCTCTCCGGCGAGGGTGGCCGGGATCTGGTGGAGCGGTCGTTGTCGGGACGATGCAAACTGATCCGCTACAACTTGTACCGTCGATCGAGTCGGCTACCCGAACTTGCGCCCCAGATTGCGTTTAAGGCGATATGGGTGGGCTCAGTTCATGGACTTCAACAGGTAGACGCAGGAGTTGAAGCGTTGAAAATAGATCGACAAAGAACAATGCTAGTCGCTCCCTCGGAGCGAATAGCAAATTATGCGCATGGCCTAGGCTGGCGTAACTCAGCCGTATGTGAGGCTTTCGACCTTCAGGCGACTGAGCAAATCTGCGCAAGGATAGATAATGGTGGATAACCCAACGGCTTCTGAAACCAATGACCCCGCACCCGGTCAGGCATCCGGTCGTCTGACTGCGCTATTCGCACTGTTGATGAGTTTGGTAGCAGTGATGCTGGCTGGATATCTCGGCTACACGCAGATTTATCTGCAGCCAATGGCTGCTCAAGCAGATAAGACTCAGCAGGCCATTGATGCGCTAGAGCAGCGCGTGTTTGCAGAGATGGATACGGCACTGTCGGAAAATCGGCGCGCAATCGCGGATTTGGGGCTAGGCCTTCGGGAAGAGAGCCAAAATGTGCAGCGCACGTTGGAGACTTCTGTCGCCCAGAGTCTGGCGGAATTAAGCGCTAATAAACCAACCACACCTCGTCAATGGCGGATGGCCGAGGCGGCATTTTTGCTGCGTATGGCGAATCATTGGCTGCAGTTTGAGGGCGATATCAATGCCTCGCTCACAGCCTTGCAGCGCGCTGATGAAGTGTTGTTGGCCATCCAATCCGGCGGCGACAAGGACGAATACGATCTGCTGCCGGTTCGAACTAAACTGGCCCAAGAAGTGCTTGCACTGGAAAGTGTTCAACGCATCGATGTTCAGGGAATCTACTTGCGACTGGGCGCTCTGGTCCAGACTGTTCCAAACGTGCGCAGCAGTCTGACCTTAGAGACCACTGAAGAAGCGCCCAGCGGAACTCAGGCGTCTTCAACGTTAATGGCCATTGCTGCCGAGCTTGAAAAATTCGTGCGCATAACCGACCTTTCGACGCTGGCAGCACAGGCTGGTGACGCCGCCAGGTCAGAGCGCGACCACGGTCCAGCCGAGATACTTGCGGCCCGACGCACGGTTGTTGCCGCCTTAGAACGGGCGCAACTTGCGGTGTTGCGAGGCGAGGATGACGCGTATCAGTTGAGCCTGGAACAGGCGCAAATTGCGGCCCGACGATTGGCCTCTGCCTCTGATCCGCAACTCCAGGGGTTTTTAGGCCAAATTTCAGCATTGGCTGAGGAACCGCTGACAGCACCGCTGCCTAAAATAACCGGCGCCTTGGACGCTCTAAGCCAGCTAATGGAATCGTTGTGATGAGGTGGTTGTGGGTACTTCTGGCGGCGATCGCGGGCGCATTGGCAGGGGCAACGTTGTTGCAAGATCCCGGTTATGTGATGGTTCGTGCCGGTGATCTGGTTTTTGAAAGCAGCATTGCGGCAGCCGTGCTTGCGTTGCTGTTGGTCAGCACAGCGGCTTTTTCTCTGTCATTTGTCGCTCGTCGCGCACTGCAAAGCCTGGGTATGCTCGGCAAATGGCGTGTCGCGCGTCAGCAAAGTAGAACGATTGGGAGCTGGCGTCGCGCGGCACTGGCCGCTGCTGCCGGGGATTGGCGCACCGCAGCTCAAGCCTTGGATGGTATTTCGATTGAGCCCAATCGTCAGCTGGATCGGGCGTTGCTTACCGCAAGGCACTTTGTGCAAAGCGACGATCCTGAATCGTTGACCGCCTTGGTTGACCAGATCTCCGCTGAACATCCGCACCTGCTTGCCGAACTCCAAGTGAGCATCGCGCGCTGGCAAATCGAAGCGGGGGCTGTGACGGACGCTTTTGATCGCTTGAGCAACCTGCCCCCCTCGACGCAATGGGCGGGCCTGTATGCTTGGAGTTGCGTAAGTCTCCATCGCTGGAAGGTTCTTGCCGCCCACTGGCAGCAGGTTGAAAAATACGGGGTGCTCAAGTCTGAAGTCTTTCGTCCTCAAATGGCCATGCTTCGTGCTGGCAAGGCGATGGCAGACAGTGTTGTTGGTCATCCCAGCGGCAAGACAAATTGGCAAGTGGGACTTAAGGGTCTGCCGAAACGGTGGCGCACGGATTCCAATACCCTGGATCTCTGGGCTACTTTTCTTGTTCAGGCTGGCGATGAGGTGCAAGCTCGGGAGCTGGTGCTGCACGTCTTGGCAACATCATGGCAGCAGACGTTGATCAGGCGTTTGGGGTTGCTTTGCACTACCAAACCGCTGGCACCTGTGGTCGAGCAGGCAATGGCATTGCTCAAGAAACATCCAGAGGACGCGGAACTGCTGTTAGCGTTGGCGCGATTGCTGCGCGCGGACAACCAACCGAATGAAGCCAGACGCCATCTGATGGCCGCTGGAAACTGTTTGCAAATCGGGCCCCGTCCGAGTGAGGAGACTGAGGAACTGCGCCAATTGATCGCTGGCGAGTTGGGGCAGTTGGCGCTGCTAAGTGCCCGATAGATTGTGAACCTATCGGCGCATTGAGTTGAAGAACTCGTCGTTGGTCTTGGTTTCTTTCAGCTTGTCTAAAATGAATTCGATGGCAGCGATATCGTCCATATCGTGCAGCAATTTACGCAATATCCAAACGCGCTGTATTTCTTCTTCAGACATCAACAGTTCTTCTCGACGCGTGGCCGACCGGCGAATGTTGATCGCGGGATAGACGCGCTTTTCGGCAATCTTGCGTTCCAAGTGGAGTTCTTGGTTTCCGGTACCCTTAAACTCTTCGTAGATCACTTCGTCCATCTTTGAACCGGTATCGATCAATGCCGTCGCGACAATGGTCAAGCTGCCACCTTCTTCGACGTTTCGGGCGGCACCAAAGAAACGCTTTGGTCGCTCCAACGCATGCGCATCGACACCACCGGTCAGTACTTTGCCCGATGAAGGCACAATGGTGTTGTAGGCCCGGGCCAGTCGGGTGATCGAGTCCAGTAGAATAACGACGTCTTTTTTGTGTTCCACCAGACGCTTGGCTTTTTCAATCACCATCTCGGCAACCTGAACGTGTCGCGAAGGCGGTTCATCAAACGTGGAGGCCACAACTTCGCCCCGCACCGAGCGTTGCATTTCCGTGACTTCTTCAGGGCGTTCATCAATCAGCAGTACGATGAGTACGACTTCAGGATTGTTTGAGACGATGGATTGGGCGATGTTTTGCAGAACTAACGTCTTACCGGCCTTGGGTGGTGAAACCACCAGAGCTCGCTGGCCTTTACCGATCGGTGCAACGAGATCGACGATGCGGGCGGTCAGATCCTCGGTGCTGCCGTTGCCGCGCTCCAGTTGCAGACGTTCATCTGGAAACAGTGGCGTAAGATTTTCAAACAGAACTTTGTGGGTTTTGCTGTTTACTTCGCTGAAATTAATTTCGTCGACTTTGAGCAGGGCGAAATAGCGTTCGCCATCCTTGGGTGGCCGAATCTTGCCCGCAATGCTGTCACCGGTGCGCAGATTAAAACGGCGTACTTGACTGGGTGAAACATAGATATCGTCGGGCCCCGCCAGATAGGAACTGTCAGGTGAGCGCAAGAAGCCAAAGCCATCCTGTAAAATTTCCAGTGTGCCTTCGCCGTAAATGTCTTCGCCGTTCTTAGACAGTTTGCGAACGATCGCTGCAATAACTTCCTGTTTTCGAGATCGCCCAACGTTTTCAAGGCCCATTTCCCTTGCGGTATCGAGAAGTTCAGCGACAGGTTTACGTTTTAAGTCTGATAGGTGCATAGCCATAGAAGATGAGGACCGTTTGATTAGGTTGGGTATCGCTCAACAAGTTAGTGCGATGGGATTTGAAATAAGAAAGCGTTTCTGTCTTAAATCGGGTGTGGATCCCGATTTCTCTCAAAAGCCAGAACGAAGATAAGTGTAGAGCTTTCATGCCTCGGGTCAAGGCGAAATATTTCGGCTATTTCTGTCCTAAAGCCGGCACAACACCCGTGTCTTGTGCCGGTCAGCTGCCCTAAATGTTGCTGTCGAGAAAGGCCTGTAGCTGGGATTTGCTCAGGGCTCCAACCTTGGTTGCCTCGACTTCACCGTTCTTGAACAGCATCAATGTGGGAATACCTCGAATACCGTACTTGGGAGGAGTTCCTTGATTGGCATCAATGTCGAGTTTGCAGATCTTCAGTCGATCGGCGTATTCACCGGCGATTTCATCGAGAATAGGTGCAATCATTTTGCAAGGACCGCACCACTCGGCCCAGTAATCGACCAGTACCGGCTTATCTGCGCCGAGTACGTCTGCTTCGAAACCGTCATCGCTGGTATGCACGATGTTGTCGCTCATGAACCTTCTCCAGAATTAAAAGTGTTACGAAAAAATTGTAGCACCGATATTTGCCGGCTGTCCTGCTCTTGTGATCGTTTGGGTCCCTATCCGATTGGCAAGATGTCACACTTCTACGACTGCTCGGCCTGCCGGATAAGCCATCGCTTGGCGAAATACGTCAGCACGCCATCAGCGCCCGCACGCTTGAACCCCAGCAAAGATTCGTCAATCACACTCGCATCCAGCCATCCTTGGTTGATCGCGGCCATATGCATGGCGTACTCGCCGCTCACCTGATAGGCAAAGGTGGGTATTTGAAAGGCTTCTTTGACCCGTCGAACCACATCAAGGTAGGGCTGGCCGGGTTTGACCATGACCATGTCCGCCCCTTCCTCAATGTCCAAGGCGACTTCATGCAGTGCCTCGTCGCTGTTTGCGGAATCCATTTGATAGGTTTTTTTGTTGCCCGTGGCCAATGTCGCCGAGGCACCCACCGCATCGCGGAAGGGGCCGTAATAAGAGGACGCGTACTTCGCTGAGTAGGCCATGATCCGCGTGTTGATGTGCCGGTCACTGTCCAACTGTTCCCGGATCGCGCCGACCCGGCCGTCCATCATGTCGGACGGCGCAATCACATCGGCTCCGGCGGCAGCGCACACCGATGCTTGCCGACGCAATGCTTCTACGGTGATGTCATTCTCCACGTAGTTGTCGGCGTTCAAGATGCCGTCTTGGCCGTGGCTGGTATAGGGGTCCAGGGCCGCGTCGGTAATGATGCCAAGATCCGGAACGGCAGCTTTAATGGCTCTTACCGCTGTTGGCACCAGTCCTTGCTCGTTATAAGCCTCGGCGCCATCCAGCGTGCGCAGCGTGGCGTCGACGTTGGGAAACAATGCAATTGCAGGTAAGCCTAACTCAAACAACATCTTGGCCTCGTTAACGGCCAAATCCACTGACAGGCGAGAGATGCCTGGCATTGACGGAATATCGGTCTGAATATTGGTGCCGTCGATCACGAACATGGGGTAAATCAGGTCGTCTGCGCTGACGCGGTTTTCGCGTACTAGGCGTCTGACAAAATCCTGTTCGCGATTGCGTCGAAGGCGTGTTTTGGGGAAACGGCGCATGCTAGCTCCTGATGTTTGTCGCAAAGTATAGCGGACTGTCAGTCTTCGTCGCCGGTTTGTTGGGTCTCAAGTTTTTCCACAGCCTCCATCCACTGCTCTTCAATGGATTCTACGGTCTGGCGTAATTTCCCCGCCTTGGCAAGCAATGCGTTGAGCTCGTCCGTGTTCATTTCGCTGTATGTCGTCTCGTCGGCTAGGGTTTGCTCGATTTTTTGCAGGTCGGCGGTTGCTCGCTCGAACTGTTTCTCGAGATCCTTCACTTGTTTCTTCAGATGCGCGAGAGCACCGCGTGACGCGGCCCGCTCGCGACGCTGCTCTTTTTTGGACAGCGATGAAGAATCCGTTTGCGTAACAGTGCCTTCGCTGGAGGGCGTGGATATCCGGCCGGCAGTGTATTCCTCTAAGTCGCCCTCGTAGGTGCGTAGCGTGCCGTTTTGCACCACCCAAAGATCATCGACAATTTTCTCCAGCAAATCTCGGTCGTGGGCCACGATCAATACAGCACCCGCATAAGCTTGCAGTGCTAACGCCAGCGCATCGCGCATATCAAGGTCCAAGTGGTTGGTGGGTTCATCGAGCACCAATAAGGCCGGTTTTTCCGCAGCCAACTGGGCCATGACGAAGCGCGCTTTTTCTCCCCCAGATAAGCTGCGAATCGGACGCGCAATCATCAACGAGTTGAAGCCCCATCCTCCCAAATAATCGCGGCACTGTTGCTCTGAAAAATCTTTACGCAGCTCGCTCATGGCTGCGAACGCCGTGTTATTGGAGTCTAGGGCCTCAAGTTGATGTTGGGCAAAGTAACCAATCGGCGAGTGTGTGCCTCGCTGCAGCTCGCCTTGTTGCGGCTGCAGGTCGCCGACAATCGCTTTGAGTAAGGTCGATTTGCCGGCGCCGTTGGCGCCTAGCACGCCGATCCGGGCGCCAGGCAAAATTGTCTGACCTATGTCGCGTAAAATAGTGGTGTCGCCGTAACCGAGGTCAAGATTACGAAAGGAGAACAGGGGGTTAGATACCTTGTCAGGATCGGCGAAGCTCACCCGATACTCCGAATCAACATGCAGCATGGCCTGGGTGCGCATTTTTTCCAGCGCCTTGATTCTGCTCTGTACCTGCTTTGCCTTGCTCGCCTTGGCCCTAAATCGATCCACAAATTGTTGGATGTGGGCTACTTGAGCCTGCTGTTTTGTCGCCATGGCCTGCTGGCGCTCAAGCTCTTCCGTTCGCAAACGCTCGAAGGCGGTGTAGTTGCCCTTGTAGAAGTGCGCCTGTTCGCCGGATAAGTGCAGCACATGATCTGCGGTATGATCGAGAAATGTCCTATCGTGAGCGATGATTAACAAGGCACCGGGAAACTGACGCAGCCAATTTTCTAGCCACAATATGGCTTCAAGGTCTAAGTGGTTGGTGGGCTCGTCCAGCAATAGCAAATCCGATGGCGACATCAAGGCTTGGGCAAGGTTCAGGCGTATGCGCCATCCGCCTGAAAAACTCCGGTAAGGCAATTCGACCTGTTCCGGGGAAAACCCCAATCCATAAAGAATTTCGCCTGCTCGAGATCTTGCTTGGTAGCCGCCCAGGTCATCAAAGTCTGAGTACAGCCCGGCGATCTTTTCCGGATCTTCCGTTTCGGCAATCTGCGCCTCGACCCGCCGTAGAGCACGATGGCCGTCCATCACAAAGTCGATGGCAAGCCTGTCTGTAGCCTCAACCTCCTGTGCCATATAGCCCACCTGCCAGTCATCAGGATGCTGGATATCACCCTGGCTGGCCTCGAGTTTTCCCAGAAGCAGGTTGAATAGCGTGGATTTGCCAACACCGTTGCGGCCAACGATGGCGACTTTTTGGCCTGGGTAGACAACCAGATTCAAATCAGCGAATAGCCGATCTTCACCTCGTTCAAAGGTCAGATTCTGAACTTGCAGCATGAGTACTTACGTAAGGGGTTAGGGCAAAGTGCCGGTTCAAAAACGGTTGAGGCTAGGCTTGTTCCTGTTTCTCGCGCCTTCGCGTGGTGCCCGCTCTGGGAGCCGCCAACGGTGCTGCAGGAAGCCGAGTTTGGATTTGGCTGTTTGCATTGTCTGCGATCCAGCTCATCAACATACGCCAAGCCTTGAATTCCTTGCGTGCCGCACGGTTGTGCTTCATTTCCATCACGCCTTGGCCGTTGTCGCCTGCGTCAGCATAGACCGGTGACTCGCGAAACTCCGCCACGGCCGGCACGTTGGAACAGCTCAAAAAATGCTTCAGCCGTCGCTGGCCGGTCAGGTTGCCGTTCACCCGATTGCTGACGACGGCGATGGGCCGAGGCCGCGCTCGCCAAACACGCTGGGTCATCAGTTGCGTGATGAAATGCTCCCCTGCTTGAATATCCCAGGTAGACGACAACATGGGCACGACTATCACATCGCTGTGCTTGAGCAGGGCCTCAAAGTCGGATTGCAGCACCGGTTTGGTGGAAATACCTGGGGCGGAGTCATAAACACAAACGTCATAACCGTGAGTATTTGTGGATTCGATGGTTTTGGGGTCAGGGCAAAAATGCAGGTCAATAGCGCAGAGATCTTCGCTACGAGACTCGGCCCAGTGCCGGGCGCTGGCTTGCGGATCGCAGTCGTACAAGCCAACCCTTAGGCCGGCATTTGCGTAGGCGGTGGCCAGATTGGTGGCGACGGTCGTTTTACCGCAGCCGCCCTTGCTGTTTACAACCAGAATATTGAGATCTGCCATAGTGATCCAAAACCCGAGGCTCACCGGAGTGGTATCAAAACCGGTGCGGCCAAAATAAAAAGGGCGAGAAATATAGCAGTGTATGTGGGGGTGGCACCAGTGGTGGCGTCACCCGGTCATAGACGACGTCTATCGTAAGCTTTGGCGTAGCTGCATGACGCTGGCAAAAAGCAGCAGACTGAAGCCGAACAAGGACCAGCCCGCAATGCTCATAAGCGGAATAACGTCGTAAACCACTGCACAGTCTCCGGTACCCGAGGTCATGGCGGCCAGCAGGTCGCCCAGTGGAAAGGCTTCGATCATATAAGACAAATCCGGTCCACAGCTTGGCACCTGATCCGCCGGTAAGCTTTGTAGCCAGAGCTGCCGTATCGCGAAGCCCCCGCCCACCATGGCGCATAGGGCACTGACTAACGGGTAGATACCCCATCTAGGGTTATGAGACAGGCCAATCCAGGCGACGATTCCGGTTAGGGCAAACCAGACACGCTGCATCATGCATAAGGGACACGGGGCGAGTCCCAGAGCGAATTCGATCAGCAGCCCAACGCATAATATTCCACCGGCACCTAGGCAAATCCAGGTAGCCCACTGTTCTGTTTTCAAACTGCTTAACATCAGATATTCACCACAATTTTGCCCACGGCTCGACGTTGGGATAGACAATTTAACGCGTCAACGAAGTCAGTAAGCGGATACTCGGCACCGATGACGGCCTGCAATGTTCCCCTATCAAACATGTCGATGAGTTCTGCAAAATTTTGTTCGTTCTCAGCCGTAAAGCGCGCCGAAAACGCGCCGTAAAAAACACCGACAATCTGACAACTTTTGAGGAGTACCAGATTGGTCGGTACTTTGGGGATGTCGCCACCAACAAATCCCACCACCAGCACGCGCCCGTTCCAGTTGATACAGCGCATGCATTGATCAAACAAGGGGCCGCCCACTGGGTCATAAATGACGTCGGCGCCCCGCCCGTTGGTTAGCGCTTTGACCTTTTCCTTGAGTTCACCATCGCTGTAGTCGATTAAGTCATCCGCACCCGCCTGCCGGGCAACCTCGAGCTTTTCAGGGCTGGAGGCGGCCGCAATCACTCGGGCTCCCATGGCCTTACCAAGTTCCACCGCGGCTAAGCCTACGCCGCCCGCGGCACCCAACACCAGCAAGGTTTCTCCGGGCTGCAAATTTGCCCGCTGTTTCAGCGCGTAGTAAGACGTGCCATAGGTGGTGCTAATGCCCGACGCTTTGGCAAAGCTCATGGCTTGCGGTTTGGCTCTCAGTGCACCGGCGGCAACGCTAATTTGCTCTGCCATGGCACCATGTCCGCAAGCCGCGAAGACCTCGTCGCCGACCTGCCATTGGGAAACATCGGGTGCGATTTGACTCACGGTGCCGGCAAACTCGCCTCCGGGTGTAAAGGGGAAAGGCGGGAGGGATTGATACTTGCCCTCTACCATAAGGACGTCAGGGAAATTCAACGCGCAGGATTGGATATCCACAATCACGTGTCCGGGTTTCAGTTCAGGTGAGTCCACCTCGGCTAGAACCAGTGTTTCGGCTGGGCCGAAGGCTTCGCAAAGTACCGCTTTCAAAAGTCTTCTCGCTATTCGTTTTTAAGGACCGACACTATTGGACGGCAGCTGTAAGGGTCGCCCATGCGGGCAATTGGTCTCTGATATCGGAGAAGTATAAGCGGAAAGCGTGCTCACCTGAATCGCGCTGTGCATCCGCTGCGATGTTTACCGCGTCGAAGAGTGAGGTTTGCCCCAACCGTCTGAGTACTGAGTGTAAGCCGCGTTCGACATGTTCCCACTTATGGTAGTTAGCCAGCAGGTCTGAACTGCGCATGTACTGAAGGAATGTGTGCAGCTGTGGTGCCTTGGTTTTTTCTAGGTGATGGGCATATGCCGTGCAGGCGTCATAGCAACGCTGGCTGAACTGCGGCCGTGTTTCCGCATAGTAGTCATCCCAAGTTTGAGACAAATAGTAGTCGCCGAGAATGTCGAGAAAGATCGGTGCGTAGCGACGAAGGCCTGGAGGAAACGATGCGCAGGTGTTGCGAATCAGGTCGTGCTGATTGGTAAAGGCGTCAATTCGCCGGTGCAATCGGATGCCAGTCTGCAGTTCCAGCGGTAAGTGCGAGGCGACAGGCCCCTTGCCGAAGTCTGCGAGTATTGCGCCGGCCAATAAGCCGCTGCGAAGTGCATCGCCGTCTTCCCAGCAGTCACTGGCGTCCTGAGCTAAGGCGCAATGGGCCAGAAAATTCACCGGCCATCTCTCATGTTTGCTGGCATGACCGGGGGGTTACGGCAGGGCAAGATACCCTTCCAAAAATTCAGCGAAGGGCTGTGTATCGGCAGCTTCAATCTCGGCTTGGCGCAGCAGTGATGCTGCTGATTCTTGCTCCAGTTCTCGCAGGGTTGCATCCTTAATTGGCATCGCCGCCAAGTGTTTTTGTACCTGCTCTGCCTGATCCATGGTGAATTGGAAAAATGAACCACGCATGGCCATGGCGGCGATGACTTTAGCCGAAGGCGTAAGCTGAGGCCGCGCTAATTTATCCCGCTGCTGCCCCAAGCTGTCCAGATACTGTGATGCGGCGTTGCCGTTGGCTTGGTCTAAGGCCGCAGCAATCGGCTCACAGGCATCAAGCAGCGCGGTTGCCCAGTCGTGAAGACCGATAAGCCCCGACTCACTCTCAAGCTGTAGCTCTGGCTCACGCCCTCGCTCGACGACTCGCGTCTGGTTGCGACCGAGTATGGCTCTGGATTCCACCGAATCTGCTGGAGAATCGGCCAGCAGGCAAAGCAGTAGAAACGTGTCCATGAAACGAATTTGTTCCGCGTTGATACCCAATGGCTCAAATGGGTTGAGGTCAACGCAGCGCACTTCGACGTATTCAACACCGCGCTCATTCAGTGCCGACAAAGGCCGCTCGCCACTTTGAGTGGTTCGCTTGGGCCGAATGGTGCCGTAGAACTCATTTTCAATTTGCAGCACAGCGTCGTTCAACTGGGGATATTCGCCATCTTCCGCTGGAACAATGGCACTGTAGTCCGGATAGCTTTCCGTTAACCCCAACCGCATCGAGCGTGAGTAGTCTGCAACTGAGTTGTAGGAAATATCCAGTGCGCTCTGTGCTTCGCTTTGATAACCCAGTCGGCCCATCCTCAAGCTCGTGGCATGGGGGAGGTAATAGGTGCCTTCGCTGAAAAGCTCTAGCTTGTGATCGGTGCCTTGAACAAACGACCGGCACACGGCAGGGGCCGCTCCAAATAAGTACAGCAGCAGCCAAGACCAGCGCCGAAAATTTCGGATCAGCCCAAAGTAGGCTTCCGTTCGACTGTCCTGACTGGTTTTGCCCAAAGCGGTCCAGAGGGTGTCAGGTATCGAAAAGTTGTAGTGAATGCCGGAAATGGTCTGCATCAGGCGTCCATAACGATTACCCAGCCCGCGGCGATAGACGGTTTTGGCCTGCGCAATATTGGAGCTGCCGTACTGGCCCAGAGGAATTTTTTCCTGATCTGCTGCCAAAATGCAGGGCATGCTGTTAGGCCAAATCAGCTCATCGCCTATGTTTTTCTGCACAAAGACATGAATGTCGCCGAGTTCTTGGAGGACGCTCTCAGGATTGGGGTGGATGCCGGTGATAAGCTCGAGCTGAGCCTCTGAAAAATCGGTGGTGATGGCTCGATGGGTCAGTGCGGATCCCAAGGCCTTGGGGTGAGGTCGTTGAGAGAGCGAGCCATCAGTGCGAACCCGCAGGCTTTCTTTCTCGATGCCGCGAATCAATTGATCGAGCCCAACATCGGGCCTTGCTAAAACGTTAAGTGTGGCTTCGTCCAGCTGCATCGTGGGCCCCAGCCTCCATTAATGTGTTAACCGAACCGAACCGAACCGAACCGAACCGAACCGATCGATCGAGATCGATTTGGCAACCGCGACCAATCCTTCGCTGACTCCGTATCGCGTTAAGCGGCAGGACCAGCAGCGACGATTCCTGGTTCGACGTCAAATCGCTTAAAGTTTTCTTCGAACTTCGCAACGAGGCTAGCAGCGGCAGAATCGTAAGCGTCTTTATCGGCCCAAGTATCTCGTGGATTGAGTAGATTAGAGTCAACATCGGGCACGGAAACAGGGATATCAAGATTCAGCTTGGGTAAACGCGTTGTCTGCGCCCCTACGAGGGCACCACTTTGAACCGCTGCAATAATGGCTCGGGTCGTCGGAATGTTGAAGCGTTCCCCAACGCCATAGCCACCGCCGGTCCAGCCGGTGTTAACCAGATAAACGCGGGAGTCGAATTCCTCAATGCGCTTGATCAGTAAGTCGGCATAGACGCCGGCAGGTCGTGGGAAAAATGGTGCGCCAAAGCAAGTAGAGAATGTGGCTTTATAAGCTTCGGTTGAGCCGATTTCTGTAGAGCCCACCGCTGCGGTATAACCAGACAAAAAGTGATATGCCGCTGCCTGTTTGCTCAGGATAGAAACAGGGGGCAGTACACCGCTGACATCGCAGGTCAAAAAGATAATGTTGTTGGGTTCACCGGCTCTGTTTCCCGGAACCTTGGCCTCGATGTTGCTGCGTGGATAGCAGGCCCGAGTGTTTTCGGTAAGCTTGCTGTCAGCGTAATCGGGTTCGCGTTGCTCGTTGATGACGACGTTCTCGACGATGGCACCAAAGCGAATGGCGTCAAAAATGACGGGTTCGTTTTTGCGCGTCAAATCGATGCACTTGGCGTAGCAACCGCCTTCAAAGTTAAAGACCGTGTCCTTGCCCCAGCCGTGCTCATCGTCACCAATAAGCAACCGGTTCGGATCTGCCGATAGGGTGGTCTTTCCTGTACCCGACAGGCCGAAAAACAGGGTCACGTCCTCGTCTACGCCGGCATTTGCAGAGCAGTGCATGGGAAGTACGTCTTTCTCTGGCAGCAAAAAATTGAGAACGGAGAACATGGACTTCTTCATTTCACCGGCATAACGCATGCCGGCAATCAATACTTTGCGCTGGGCAAAATTAATCATCACCGTGCCATCGCTGTTGGTGCCATCGCGCTCGGGATTACACTCAAACGTTGGGGCATTGACGACCTGCCACACTTCTTTGTTATGTGGGTTGTAATGGTCTGGAGAGATGAAGAGTGAACGACCGAACAACCCGTGCCATGCGTATTCGGTGGTGACTTCGATGGGCAGATAATGTTTGGGATCAGCGCCGACGTGCAGGTGGGACAAAAATGTTTCTCGTTCGCCTACATGAACCTGAACTCGATCCCAAAGCTGATCGAACACTTCTGCGGCGATGGGTTGATTAATATCACCCCAATCGATGGACTCTGACGTCGATGGTTCGTCGACAATAAACCGATCTTTTGGTGAGCGCCCTGTGCGCGCGCCGGTTTCAACGACAATGGCACCATTGCTGGCAAATTTTCCTTCGCCCCGGATGACGGCTTGCTCGGCAAGGTCTGCGCTGGAGAGATCGATCAAGGTATTGTTAGTCATAGTCTTTGTGATGCTGAAATCCAATTTTCGAGGGCGGCGATTATGCCAGAGAAAACCGTTTGATGAATGAGCGAATTATGGGCATATGTTGCTTGCCTACCCGTAAAACGAGAACCCTGTCAGTGGCATCAATGCAGCGGATTGTCGTTTGTTGCACCGGCTATCTCGTCGATCTGTCCCATCAAACGAGCAACCGCGCTGGCATCATAGCTGTAACGATGCCCGCAAAATTCACAGTCGACTGTGATCTCTCCTTGTTCTATTAGCAAGGCACCGAGGTCGTCTTTGCCCAACATCATCAACGTACTGTCGGTTCGATCACTGTTGCAGGTGCACTGGTAGGCCAAGCTCTTTGGCGGCTGTAGCACACATGGGTATTCGTGAAACAGGCGATGCAGCAGGGTTTGCACATCCAGTTTGCCCAGCTCGGAGTTGGTGACGGTAGCCGACAGTGCGGTCAGTGTTTCCCAGGCATCTTGTGCCGCTTCGCACTCTGCCTCGGATGCGCCCGGGTGGTTGGGCAGCCGCTGCAGGAGTAACCCGGTCACACAGCGGTTGTTCTCTTCGGCGCTGTTGGCAAAGTGCAGCCGCGTGTCCAGCTGCTCGGAACGAGCAAAATAGTCTTCCAAGCACTTGGCGAGATCTTGTTTCTCAAGCGCAACCAAGCCCTGATAGGGCTGCATGCCGGTTTCTTCATCCGGTATCAATGTGAGAGCAAGCTGCCCTTGGTCCAGCCAAGCGCCTATGTCGTGATTGCCGCTATCGCTGCTGCTTTGGGGAAAGCTGGCGTCATCGGTCAGGTGCATGATGCCACGCAAGTTCGTGTGATCGCGGCACTCAGCAAGTGAGCGTCGCAGTGCGCCGTTGCCTTGAGACTGCATGGCTACTGCGCCGGAGAATTTCAGATTATCCGCAACCATCGCAACCGTTGCCAGCATTTGGCCGAGAAGTTCACTGACCTGAGCCGGATAGGCTCGGTATTGGCTAGCGGCTTCCAAGGTCGATTGCAGTCGCACCCATTGGCCGCGTATTGGCAGGTCGGTAAAACTAAAGCGATAGAGGGTATCCATACAGGGTTCCAGTCAATGGGCGTTATTCGTCCGGGGCTTGCTGCCAGTTGTGGTCTAGGTCCCGCAGTTGGGCCAAGGCACGACGGTCTTTTTTGTCTGGGCGACCGGTGGGTACAGTCAATCCGGCACGTTCCATGCGCCGGCTGCTTTTGCGCAACTCACGCAGTTCAATGCTTTCGATAGTCTCCTCATAAAGCACTTGAGCCTGGGTTGCCGGCCCTCGCTGGTCCGACAGCACCTTTACGATAACGGTTTGAACGGTTTCGCCTCGGCGAATTTGCAGGGTTTGGCCGACCTGTAGTTCCTTTGACGGCTTCGCGCGCTGGCTTTCTACGTGTACCTTGCCGCCCTCTACTGCTTTTTTGGCCAAGGAGCGGGTCTTAAAAAAACGTGCCGCCCAGAGCCAGCGGTCGATGCGAATTCCGCTCATATCAGGCCGGACAGTAACTGATCGTAATGGTTAAAGCTCGGGTGTCCCTGAGTCTCGCGAGCCGGTTTTCGCGTATCCGGATAGGCCATTGCCAAGGTCTGCGCGATGCCGAACCGTTTGGCCGCATCAAGCACGCGCTGAGTGTCGTCAATGAATAGGGTGCGCGCAGGGTCGAGCTGGGTTTGTTCGACCAAGGCATGCCAAAACGCTTCGTTTTCCTTGGGCACACCGTAGTCGTGGCTGGATATCACTTCATCAACCCGAGCGGCCAAATTTAATGCCTTTTCTTTGATCGCTAAGGACTGACGGTCGGCATTGGTTGCAATCAGCACGCGCTTTTGGCACCGGGTCAACTGTTCCAAAAAGGTATCGGCACCGGGCAGAAAACAAATGAGCTCAGCCGCTTGTTCGTGCAGGGCTACCATGTCCAAGCCCGTAAATTCTCGCCAATAGTCAAAACGATAAAAATCCATGGTGCCCAAGAGTTGCATCATATGACTGTGCAACTGCTCTCTCGCAGACTCCGCAGAGAGGCTGTTTTGCTTTGCATAGGCGGACGGCAGCAAATGTCCGAATATCTGATTGTCGTAGTTCAGGTCCAGCAGCGTGCCATCCATATCCAGCAACACCGTATCGATGTTTTGCCAGGGAACCAGCGAAGTGTTTGGCGTTAGATTCATGTAACTCAGATAATCGAAGGATGTGCCTTACCCAAAAGACAGCTTGGTGGGTTGAACGGCGTTGATCGAAACCCCGCCGTGCCTTAGCAATCAGCCTATACTAACCCTACGCTTTAAGACGAGAGATTTAATTCCCATGCCGTTACCTACCATTCGCAAGACGGAAGTGCTGGCGCAAAGCCGTTTTTTTACGATTGAGGCTATGCACCTAACGTTCAGTAATGGAGTTGAGCGGGTCTATGAGCGATTACCTGCCGTGGGTGAACAGGGAGTCATTGTCGTTGCGGTTAACGAAAACGAAGAGTTAGTGCTAATTCGCGAATACGCAGCCGGTTTCCATGAATTTCAGCTAACCTTGCCCAAGGGCGCGGCGGATCCCGGCGAGGCGCTGGAAGATGCCGCTGCTCGTGAGCTAGCGGAAGAGGCCGGCTTCGGGGCTCGTGATGTCCGTTTTGTGAAGCGATTGAGTATCGCACCGGGACATATGGGTTTTACGATTAACGTGTTGATGGCCACGGACCTGTATCCTCACGATATCCCGGGTGATGAGCCAGAGCCCCCGGAGCTGGTTCTGTGGCCCATGTCTCAAATTGACGAGTTGCTGGCACATGAGGCTTTCTATGAGGCTCGTGCGATCGCCGCGCTAACCTTATGCTTGCCGCAGCTGCGGCAAGCGGTATGCGATGGAAACGAATAAACGACCCATGGGAAATGAAATGGCTAATGCGATAGCGCAGGATTGGATTGTTCAATTAACCGCAATTGTCGAAGAGGCAGGTGCGGCGATCCTAGAGATCTACAATACGGATTTCGAGGTGCAGACCAAGGGCGACGAATCGCCCCTAACCCAAGCGGATTTGGCCGCCCACCGGGTTATTGTGGCGGGTTTGGAAGCCCTTAGCCCGCAGATTCCGATTATTTCCGAAGAGTCCGTGCCACCTCCCTTTGCCGAGCGCGCCAGCTGGCAGCGCTATTGGCTGGTGGATCCTTTGGATGGCACGAAGGAATTCGTGAACCGTAACGGCGAGTTCACGGTGAATATCGCTCTCATCGACGGCAGCGAACCGGTGTTTGGAATCGTAGGTGTCCCGGTGCAGGAGAAGGTCTACGTCGGCGATGTCCGTCAAGCTAACCCCGATCAGCGGGCCTATGTATTGCACAAGGGCGAATCGCAACCGCTGCAGGTTCAGCGGCAGCGTGACCGCCAAGGACCCATTCGGGTGGTTGCGAGTCGTAACCATGGCGGTGAGCGGCTAGAGGCCTACTTGGGCGAGGTTGAGGCGCGTTTTGCCGGCTGTGAGCGGACCCCCGTAGGCAGTTCGCTAAAGTTATGCGTGCTGGCAGAAGGCGGAGCAGATATTTATCCGCGCTTGGGTCTTACCAGCGAATGGGATATTGGTGCCGCGCAAGCGGTACTGACCGCAGCCGGTGGCGGTGTGTATACCCAGGACGGTGCAGTGCTGCTCTACAATACGAAGGATAGCTTGCTGAATCCCGAGTTTCTGGCGGTAGCCGATGGGTCTTACCCGTGGATTGAGGAACTGCCTAGTTTTCCTGAGAAATAGAAATGAATGCTTTGTGTGACTGCGACACAAACGGTTTGGGAATGTAGAAGCCGGAGCAGACAACGGTGGGGGTGGTCTCAACCAGCCGAGCCGACGCTGCATTAATGCAATTGCCCTGCCGAGGAAAATTACTGTATGCATGTACAGCTTCAGCTGGTGAGGATTGCAAGAATACAGAAGTTTCAGATGAAAAAAAGAGTTAGCTGTTGACGATTTTGTTTCAAATTGTGAAAAGCTATAAAAGTCAGTGTCTTAGCAGTGGGTAACTCGAACAAAATTTTTCCTGTTTCTTTGCATCGCATGGCCGAGGCGTCGCTGCTAGGCTTGATTGGCAAAGACAGAGGGGAGATTGCGGTGACAGCACAGCACCATTTATCAGAACAGCAGCAGGCACTGGCCCGTGTCGATGCTGTGCAAAATCGCTTGGTTCAGCATTCCGACTGGTCTGAACAGGCTTGTCGGCTGCACGACGACAGTTTTGCCGCCATTGTGGAAGCGCGAGTACCTCGTCTTTTTCTTCCTGCGGGCCTTGGCGGAGACGAAGTCAATCCGATGACCTGTGCGTTGGTGTGTGAAGAAATCGCTGCCAGCGATACGGCGGCTGCATGGCACATTATGGTCTTCAATGCGGCCAAGCTGATGGCCGCCAAATGGCCAGCCGAATTGGTCGAAACTTTGTGGGGTGATCAGCCGGATCGGTTGGTTGCAGCGAGTGGTCATACCCCGTTAAAGGGCAAGCGCGTGGAAGGCGGTATCGAGATTTGGGGTACGCAACGCTTCGTCAGTGGTTGCAACTTTGCCGAATGGATTATGTCTCCGATCCTTATGGACGGAGAAATGCATAATGCTGTGATTGCTATTGAAGACTGTCAGGTGCAGGACAACTGGAACACCTTGGGTATGCGTGGCTCAGGAAGCAACGATGTGCTGATTGACCACGTCAGAGTGCCATCGCTGCAGGTCGTTCCGCCCGCGCAGCCAGACACGCCGGTAAATCCGTATTATCAAGGCGCCCTGTACCAATGCCCATCGCGTATTGTTTTTGCCACCTACGTACCGGTTGCACTGAGCTTGGCCAAACGAGCGATTGATGAAGTGGCCCTATTGGTGAAAACCAAAACCCCTGGCGGTGGAGCCAGTAAGCTGACGGAAAAGCACATGGCTCAGGGTCATTTTGGGCGGGCATTGGCGCTTTATCGCTCGGCCCGGTTGATGTTTTACAACGCGTTGGAAATTACTTGGCAGCGCGCGTTGGACGGCCGTGAACCCAGCCCTGAGCATCGCGCGGATCTCTATCTGGCGGGTACTCACGCGGTACAAACGTCGGCGGAAGTGGTGCGCTTGATGGGTAATATCGCAGGGACGACGATGACCGAGCGGGGCCATCCGCTGGACCGAATCAATCGTGACATGGAGACCCTGCGCCACCACGGTTTCGTGAATGAATCCCGTTACGCCAGCGTTGCACAAGTGCTTTGGGGCGCTGAACTCGACTACCCAGCCATGCTGAGATGATGCGAGTCGCTAAGTAACCTATCGACTAGGAGCCTTCATTGAAAGATCAATATTTCACCAAGCGAGTGCTCAGCTATCCAACTCAAGACTTGGGCGCACCGGAACAAATGCTGCGAGACGCTTACGCAATGAATCCTGCGGCGGATTTGTGGGGCATTTGGCAGGGAGTGTTCGGTCTAGCGGCAAATCAACTCATTGTCGTGAGCTCGCATAGCGATTCAACAGATGGCTGGAAGGCTTTCCATGACTGTGAAGTCGAAGCAGTCTGGGAACTAAAAGCTACCGCTCGCCCACAGTCATCGGTTCCACTAGACCGCTCAGGTGTTTACGTTTTCAGAGATTTTTGGCTGCCCTACCAGCATGTTGATGAAGCGGTAGAGCTTTCGAGGGCTGCTTGGCAAACCTTTGAAGGTGCCGAAGCCTACAGCGCGCAACCCATGGGTTTGTTCGCTCCGGCCCATGCGCTGCCGGATTCCCAAGAATGTGTGTTGCACTTGCTGACGTGGTATCCGGATTTCAGGTCATGGGAAACTTCTCGTCAGTCTGACCCAGCTGCCATGCGACGGTTCATCGCGCGCAGAGAGCTGACTCGCTCGACCCGGGCCGTTGCAACGCGGCTGCTCCTACCGAGCGAGTGAGGCCATACGGCAACAACTACTGTTGCGACAGCCAGTCGTCGTCTGAACCTTCATTGATGTCGGCGAACAGCGGCGTCGAAAGGTAGCGTTCGGCGGTGTCTGCGAGCATGGTGACCATAACGCTCCCGGGTTCCGCTTGCTCCGCAATTTTGAGCGATGCGCTAAGGGTGCCGCCAGCAGAGATGCCCACAAAAATGCCTTCTTCCTTGGCCAGTCGCAGGGCGCAGGCCATGGACTCGTCTTCGTTGACCGGCACAACATGGTCGGTAATGTCGCGATCCAGCACGTCAGGAATGAAGTCTGGGGTCCACCCCTGAATTTTGTGCGGTGACCATTCGCCACCAGATAAGAGAGCTGCTTGCTCCGGTTCTGCGGCGACAATTTGAATGGTTGGCCGTGCAGCTTTGAGTGTGCGGCCAGCTCCGGATAGCGTGCCACCGGTACCCCAGCCGGTGACCCAATAGTCCAATCTCTCACCAGCAAAGTCCTTCAAAATTTCAGGTCCTGTCGTACTGGCGTGATAGTCAGGGTTGGCAGTATTTTTGAATTGTTCGGCCATAAACCACCCGTGTTTTGCGGCCAGTTCCTCAGCGCGGGCCACCATGCCAGACCCCCGCTCTGCTGCGGGTGTCAGGATGACCTTGGCACCTAGGGCACGCATAACCTTGCGCCTTTCGATAGAGAATGTTTCTACCATGGTAGCGACGAAAGGATGACCCATGACGGCGCAGACCATGGCCAGTGCGATACCGGTGTTGCCGCTGGTGGCCTCAATAACCGTTTGACCTGGTTGCAGTGCGCCGCTGTCTCGAGCGTCTTTGATGATGGCGTAGGCCAGCCGGTCCTTGACCGATGCCATCGGATTGAAGGATTCCACCTTCACGTACATGTCGACGTGATCTGGGGCAATACGGTTCAGTTTGACGATAGGTGTGTTGCCGATGGTTTGCAGAATGTTGTCGTATTTCATGATTCTCTCTCAGAGGAGTCGGGTTTATTGGTTTCAGTGTTCGTCGGCTGTTTTCGTGTGGTCGTGCCCAAGATGTAAGTTCCGAATGTGCGCCACCATAACCAACACCACACCGGCTGTGGTCAGAATGATTTCCAGATCTTCGCCAAAAACATGGGCTACGCCAAGTAGCATCAGCGCCAACCCAAGAACACCCAGCGAGACCGTAAGCCCGTTGGCTTGCCGGCGATAACCTCGAAACAATGCAATACCGCTAATCGGCACGGCTAAGCCGAACAGGAGCCAGTGGGTTTGCGTTTCGGTAGCGTCCAGCCAAGCAGAAAGAGACGGCGCCAGAAGGAAGGCAACAGGCACGGCAAGACAGTGGACTAGGCACAGACCAGAGAGCCAGATAGCGGCGCGATCGAGACGGGTTTGGTCGGTGCTGGATTCCAAAAGCTTGTGCCAACGAAAAGGGCGACAACGCTAGCTGCTCCGATGCATCCATGCAACCGCCCTGAGTCACTCTTGGGTTAGAGTGGGGGGATGGTAAAGCAAGAAAACGACACGTTGGCGTTAACAGACCGACAACGCTGGGATCAGCGTTATCGCCAAGGGACGTACGCGGCTCGCTCATGGCCCAGCGCGTACCTCAAGCAGCTGCGAGATGATGGATTGCTTCAGCCGTCCGGGCGCGCCCTTGATGTCGCTTGCGGGCGAGGGCGCAACAGCCTGTACTTGTCTGCAGAAGGTTATGATGTGGATGCCGTCGACGTGTCTGCTATGGCCATCGCGCATGCGGCGAACACCGCGATATCTCAGCAAGTCCGGGTGAACTGGCAGTGTCGAGATGTTTTGGAGGCACAGCATCCGATACGCCAGAACACTTATGCACTGATTGTGATGTTTCGGTTCGTTGCGCCTGAACTGCTACCCAGCTTGCTGCATGCTCTCGTTCCCGGGGGTATCTTGGTGTTGGAAGAGCATCTGCAGTGGTCTGGTCCGGAGCAAATTTCAGGACCGTCGAGCCAACGCTTTCGAGTGAGGCCAGACGAGCTGTCAGCCCAGTTGGCTGCGGTTGGGGTGGGATTTGATATATTGGACGAATTCGCGGGCCTCATTGCTGAACCCACAGACGATGGCGGGCAAGGCAACGCTGCTGTCTCTCGCATGTGCATTCGTCGCAGATCGACGTAACATTGCGTCAAAGATTCTGAACTTGCCTAACGTCAAGGCGTACTTTTTTGGAGAGAGCCATGCAGAATATTCCAGTCATTGATTTGCAGGCATTTAGAGAGGGCGGTTTGCCGGCTATCGATCAAGAAGCCTTGGTGGAAGCCTGCGAAGACCATGGTTTTTTTCTGTTAACCAACCACGGCTGCGATACGCAAATCTCTCAGGTGTTTGAGGCAGCGGCGGAATTTTTTGCCATGCCGAGGGAGCAAAAAACAGCGGTGTATCGCGACGCGGAAAACCCGCTTGGCTACTACGATCGCGAGTTGACCAAGCAACGTCGGGATCAAAAAGAAGTATTCGATTTCAAAGCCGGTGGGCATATTTCGCGAAACCCACTCAGACACACACGCTGGCCCGATCAGCCCGAGATCTTTCGTCCGGCATTAACCGACTTTTTTACGGCGTTTACAGACCTCTCAGAATCGACCATGCGCATGGTGCTTGCGGGTCTCGGCCTGCCAGAAAGTGCGGTGGAGGCTACGATGGATCAGGGATTCGGGCCGGCGCACACCAGTGCGGCTAGGTTGAACTTTTATCCGGCTAAGGATCCGGTGCCCGTCCAGGAGCGCGAGTCTGTTACGCCGTTGGGCGATATGGCACTCCATCACCACACCGATCCGGGTGCAATTACCCTACTGCTGCAAGATAACGCCGGTGGGCTGCAGGCCTTGTCCCGGACTGATGGATGGATCGATGTACCACCAGTAGACGGTTCGATCGTTGTGAATATTGGCGACATATTGCAGGTTTGGACTAACGACCGGTGTACCGCAGGTGTGCATCGAGTTGTGCCTGTGACCAATCCATCGGGCCGTTTCAGCGTTCCATTTTTTTATCAGCCCAAGGTGGATGCAGTAGTGGAGCCTTGGTTGGGCGTTGCAGAAGCGCCTCATTACCGCGCCTTTTCTTGGCAGGAGTACATCCGGGGTCGCGTGACCGACAACTACTCCGACATTGGCGAAGAAGACATCCAAATCGATCGATACAAAGTCGCCTAGGGTAAGCATTCGGGGTGCCCTACACTCATCTGCTCTTCGATCACGATGGGGTGCTGGTCAATACCGAACACCTGTATCTGCAGGCGATTCAGGAACAGTTGGCCACATTAGAGATTGTTCTGTCGGAAGCCGTTTACCTCAAAGGCATGGCCTATGGTGCAGATCCTTGGGCATTGGTCCGCGAGACCGGCTGCGATGAGGCCACCATTGACGATCTGCGCGATGCCAGAGACGCCGGATACCAGCAGCTATTGCGAAGCCAAGCCATCGACATTGCCGGGGCCGATCAAGTCATCGCAGAGCTGGCCCGCCACTTCAAACTGGCCATTGTGACCACATCACGAGACGACGATTTCGATTTGATCCACGGTCTGAACGGTTATCCGGTAACCGAGCGCACGCCTCGTATTGTCGAGCATATGGACTTTGTTCTTAAGAGATCTCACTATCAAAACAGTAAGCCAGACCCTGAACCTTACCGATTAGCTCTGAAGCGGTTTGGTATCGAGCCGGTGCAAGCGTTGGTGATCGAAGACTCAGAGCGCGGTCTGCGCTCGGCGGTGGCGGCTGGCATCGATTGCGCTGCGGTGAGTCATCCGTTTACCGCCAGTCAAAACTTTGACCAAGCGCGCTACCGGTTTTCAGATTTGAGTGCCCTAAAGCGGTTTCTGTTGAATCAGTAAATTTCGTAATCCGGCAGGGGTGCGACGTACACCAGAATCGCGACCACGGTGGCGGCAAGCGCCAAAAGCAGTAGGGCGCGCAGTCCGCGATGTTCGTTAACCGTTTCCCCTGCGCCATGAACCTGCAACGTTTTCTTACCGTGCAACATGGCTTGAATCAGACCTTCCTTTTTCCCCCAGGTATACCAGCTCACCGCAAGGACGTGCACCAGCGCAGTGATTTGAATGAGCGTGAAGAGGCGGTGGTGCCAGCCCGCCAGCCAGTCGGCAGTGCTGCTGCTGACAACGGTGTTGTAGGGGCCGGCGTAGAAGATATCGTCGCTGATGAATAAACCGATACCGGCCTGCAGGCCGATCAATACGACGATGGCCACACTGGCCCATCCGCCCAAGGGGTTGTGCCCGGCTGAAGGCTCGGCGTCTTTTGCTTTTCGCAGATAGGCTAAGACCTGTTTCGGAGACGCAAGAAAGGTTGCGTAGCGCGAGTGAAACGTGCCCAGCAGGGCCCAAGCCAGTCTAAACAGGACAAGGGCAAGGGCCGAGTAACCAAAGTAGAAGTGCGTAGTCGTCCAGTCAAATCCCGCCTCAGCGGTAATCCAACTGCCTGCAAGACAGACCACCAGCGCCCAATGCCACAGTCGCAGTGGCAAATCCCAAATCAGTTGGGGGCGCCGGTCGGATTGCATCGGGCCGATTATTTTTTCTGGCGGTAGCTGTCGTGGCAGCTTTTGCATGAGGAGCCCAAGGCACCAAAGGCCTTCATGGTCGCGCCGCGACCTTCCGCCGTGGCGGCAACTAGGGCGTTAGCGCGTTCTGTTGTGGTCGCGGCCTTGGCGCTGAAGTCATCGTAGTCAGCCCAGATATCAGCCTTGGCTTCCGTGGCATAGTCGCTGCTGCTGGTGTCCTGAGCGAACAGATCGGTAATCATGGGTGCAAGCTCGGCGACTTTGCCTGCGTTCTTTTCAATCAGCGCAGCATCGTAGGGAATCTGTCCCTTTGCCATGCCGACAATGGGGCCGAAGTACTGGGCGACGACTTTAAGTAAGCCTTGGCGGGCTTCGATGGTTTTTTGCGTGCGTTCATCAGCCCAGCTGGCGCCGGCGACACTGAATAACAGGGCGAAAATCATAGTGCTACGAATCATGGGTCCACCTTTTTACTGTGTGTTATTGAGCGAACTGACCGCCAAGGTCTCATTCGCCCTGTTTGTTTGTTCGTGCAGAACGATACCGTGCTCTTGGGCCCCAGGCGAGGGCTAGATGACCGAAACCTCAACACTTGTCGCCTCTTGATCCAAGCCCACGCTTGCCTGAAAGTTGGGGCTTCAGTCCGATGAGAAAGATCAGATGTCCGATTCCATCACGCTTCACGGTTCTTGCCATTGCGGAGCCATTGCTTTTGAGGCCCAAGCAAACCCTAGTCGAGTGGTCATATGTCACTGCACGGATTGCCAGAAAATGTCCGGTGGCCCATACCGCAGTATCGTTCAGGTTCAAGAATCCCTGTTCACATTGCTCAAAGGCGCACCCAAACCCTATTTCAAAGTGGGCGACAGCGGTAATCGGCGAGAACTCAGTTTTTGTGCAGATTGCGGTTCGCATGTCTATGCGACGTCGGTGGTTGATGATGTGCCCAAGGGCGAGCGCATGCTGGGTATTCGTACGGGTTTGCTGGCGGAAGTGGCCCAGTTGCCCCCCCAATCTCAGGTTTGGGCCCAGTCTAAGGTGCCGTGGGCCGAAAATATTTCCGAACTCCCCAGTTTGGACAAGCAGTCCTGATCCATGACCATTTTGTACAGTTTTAGACGCTGTCCCTATGCCATGCGCGCCCGCATGGCTCTCAGTAGTCAAGGCGTTAGGGTAGAACTGCGTGAGGTGTTGCTGCGCGATAAGCCGCCCAGCATGCTGGATTTATCACACAAAGGCACGGTGCCAGTTCTGCAAACCGACGAAGGGCAGGTAATCGACGAAAGTTTAGACATCATGTGCTGGGCGTTGGCGTCAGACGACTCTTGGTTCAGCCAAGCGACCCAAACCGAGCAGATGCGGTTAGCTCAGGATTTTGATGCGACGTTCAAGCCGCATTTGGACGCCTACAAATATCATCGGCCCGGCTCCGCACACCCGCAGCATTACTATCGAGAGCAGGCCGCAAAGTGTCTGGACGACTTTGAGCTTAGGCTTGAAAGCTCGAATCATCTGCTGGGCGATGCACCGCAATTTCTGGACCTTGCCGTAATGCCCTTTGTGCGACAGTTTGCCTCAGTGGATCGCCAGTGGTTTGATGCTCAGCCCCGTCAGCGAGTTCGCCAATGGCTTGACCACTGGCTGGTGGATCCGCTGTTCACCGGCGTGATGGGGAAATTTTCGCAGTGGCAAGAAGGCAGCATGGGAGAGGCGTGGCCACCGCGGCTCGACACAAAGACAATCAGTTAACTTAAACGCTCGGGAGGTGTGATGCAGCAGTGGATTATCGGAATATTAGGGAGCATCGGTGCCATCGTGATGGCCAGCGCCGTCGCTTGGGCTGGCGCGGATCAAGGCGCCCTATACGACGGCGTATCTGTCTTCGTTTGGTGTGGTGTTTTCGCCTTTGGCGTGCAGTGGCTGATATTCATTCACGCGTGGTTTGCTCAGACCGAACATTTTTTCGATCTCACTGGCAGCCTGACCTACATGGTTTTGGTGCTGGCGGCCTGTTACCTCAGCGAAGCCTTTGATGTGCGCTCGCTAGTCATCGTGGGCTTGGTGCTGATTTGGGCGCTGCGGCTTGGACCGTTTCTGTTTTTCCGTATCCAGAAGGCTGGAGAAGATCGGCGCTTCCGCACTATCAAAGTGTCCTTTCCGACTTTCTTCATGACTTGGACCCTGCAAGGTGCTTGGGTTTTCGTCACGGTCAGTGCCGGTTTGGGTGCCATCACGTCCGGCACCACTGTCGCACCAGAGCTGGCGTTTTATGTGGGGCTGGTCATGTGGCTTGCCGGATTCGCTATTGAGGTGATCGCCGACAGACAAAAAACGACATTTCGCGCAGATCCGGCTAACGCCGATGCCTTTATCACTACGGGCCTGTGGGCGTGGTCGCGGCATCCCAACTACTTCGGTGAGATTTTGCTTTGGGCGGGTATCGCCGTTATTGCCATTCCGGCGCTGCAGGGCAATCAGATCTATTTGTTGCTGTCGCTTATCTGGGTGGTAGTACTGCTTACCGCGATCAGCGGAGTGCGTATGCTGGAAGGTCGGGGCAATAAGCGTTGGGGTAACGATCCAGAATATCAGGCCTATATGAAACGTACACCGATGTTGATGCTGTGGCCGCCGGGCAGGGATCGCTAGGCGGCACGACAAACCGGCGTGCCCCGAGTAGCGGGCACAGCGGGGGTTTACAGGTTTTGACCGCCATCAATGGATACGGTCTGGCCGGTTACCCAGTAGGCGCGGGCTGACAGCAAAAAGGCGATAACTTCGCCGACTTCCTCCGGCTCGCCCATTCGTCCAAAGGGAATACTCGCTAACGCACCGTCGTACATGGCAGGCATATGCTGCTTCGCCTGATCCCATACGCCTCCGGGAAATTCAATAGAACCCGGCGCCACACAGTTCACTCGGATGTGGTCACCAGCCATATTTTTGGCGTGGGTTTGAGTCATTTGGATCACCGCTGCTTTCACCGCGCCGTAGGCCGCAGAACCAGCGGAGGCTCCGATACCGGAGATTGAGGACACATTGACGATAGCGCCCTTGCTGGCCTTCAGAGCGTCGGTTGCTGCCCAAGTGCAGCGCACAACGCCCATCACATCAATGTCCATGCTCCTTGCCCAGCTGTCTTCGTCATCGGTATTGCCAAAGCCACTGGGGTTGTTGACCAGACCATCGATACCGCCCAAGGCGGCTTCGGCGGCAGCAATGTAGATTTTGATTTGTTCGGCGTCGGCGATATCGCAAATGGCTCCGTGAATTTGGGTGCCGTGAGCGGCGAGTGCCGCCATGGCTGCGTCTAGACTGTCTTGAGTTCGGCCGCAGATGGAGATGTTGGCACCTTCTGCCGCACAAGCTGCTGCTGCCGCAAGGCCAATGCCCCGTGTACCACCGGTTACGATGATGTTTTTGTTCTTTAGACCGAGATCCATAGTGATTCCTTAACAGTGTAGAGGTAGAAACAGAGCGCTAGGACTTGATCGCCAGCGTCGCCATAGAGGTGGGCATATAATCATTTAATGGGGTCGCTTGGGTATCCCAATGATCTTCATAAAATCCCGCAAGCAATAAACCGGCATCCAGCTGGCCACCAATCTGCGACTCCAGACTGTGGGAAAACTCTAGGGCCTCCCCGCGCTGTTGACCCTTCGCAATCTGTCGTTTGGTCAGACTCTCTGTATCGGCATATGGCAGCGCAAAGCGCACTTCCATGGGGCCTCCACGATCTATCGCCTCGTGATCAAACAGGAAAAAGTCCGGGTTCATGAAGCCGCTGAGCAAGCGTCCCCCCGGCCGCAACACTCGTGCGCAGTGCCGCCAAACCGGCAGAATGGTTTCGGAAAACACGTTGGATACTGGGTGAAAGATCAGGTCAAAACTCTCATCATCGAACCTCGATAAATCCGCCATATCGCCCTGTTCGTAGCTGATGCTTAAGTTGTCGCGTTCGGCGACCAGCCGGTCTTTCGCAAGCTGTTGGGACGAATTGTCGAAGCTTGTTACCCGGGCTCCTGCGGCGGCAAAGATAGGGACCTGTTGGCCGCCGCCGGAGGCTAACCCCAGAACGTCCAAATCGCGGATGTCACCAAACCAATGCTCAGGAACGGGTTTGGTAGGGGTCAAAATGACCTGCCAGTCGCCTCGGCGTGCGGCGTCAATTTCCCCAGAGTTTACGGGCTGTACCCAAGGGCTTTGGGCGTCGGTGGACTGTTTGTCCCACGCGATTTCGTTGTGTTTTACGATATCCATACTTGGTCCGTTTAGGCGGTGCCTGCCGGATTGGGCAAGCGCCGAATCTGTTGATAAAAAATGATTAAGGCTAAGGCGGTGAGCATTGCCGACACCCAGAAAGCGCTGCCGGGTAGGTAAATGGGCGCGCTGGCCGACGTAAAGTAGCTGAAGGTCTGAGTTAACAACAGCGGCCCAATGATCATCGCCACACTGCTGACGCTGGCCATGATGCCTTGCAGCTCGCCTTGGCTGTCCGCGGCCACCTGATTCGATAAAATGCTGTTAATCGACGGTCCGGCCAACCCGCCAAGAGAAGACACCCCGCACCAAAAATACAGGGCCCAAGCACTGCCTGCCGTTGCGACACCAACAAAGGCCGCGATTGTGGCTGAAACACCGAAGTAAGCGCAGCGTACCGGGCCAAACTTTGGGATCACGATACGCAGCAAGCCGCCTTGCACCGCCACCGACATCACGCCGACAAAGGCCATGGATAACCCGACGTCGATGGGTGTCCATGCAAATTTCTCAATGGTGTAAAAGTTCCAGTTTGCGGGCCAAATGTGGTGGCCGATGTTGTTCAAGAACACAGCGAAAATCAGTCCAATCAGCAGCGGGTATTTGCGCAGTTGGCTAAGAGACCCCCAAGGACTGGCGCGTTTTAAATCAAAGGGTCTGCGGTTTTCAGGTGCCAAGGTTTCGCGGAAAAACAGCAGCCCATAAAGCGTATTCGCGAATGCCAAACCGGCCGCGATGAAAAACGGTGCGCGCAGATCCCATGCTCCGATGATACCGCCCAGGGCGGGGCCAACGATAAAGCCTAGGCCAAAGGCTACCCCCATCAGTCCAAAGTTTTGAGCCTTGTTTTCCGGGGTGCTCACGTCGGCAATCAGCGCGTTCGCAATGGCGTAGGTGGCACTGGTGATACCCGTCAATAGCCGCCCCAGAAAAAGCATCCACAGGGCCGTCGCAAAGCCCGATAAAAGATAGGCGGCACCGTAAACGAATAGGGACAGAACCAAGAGAGGCTTGCGTCCGTGGGCGTCGCTTAGATTGCCCAGCAACGGGGCAAATAAGAAATTTGTCACCGCGTAACTGAAAATCAAATAGCCGCTAAGAGCTGATGCTTCGGATAACGAAATATTGCCAATCAGAACCAGGAACTCCGGCAGGATGGGAACGATGATGCCGAAGCCAACGGTATCCAAAAATACCGTGATGGTGACAAAGGTTAGGGCATGTTTTGTGTGCACGTGCGGGCTCCCCCGGGTTTAAACAACTTTGTGATGGTCCTCAACGGATGGCGGTGCCATCAGTCGCTTTTGCTGATCGGTTGCGCCGGGGTAATCGTTTAAATCGTATGGGACTTTAGCCCAACTTGAATGGGGCGGACTGTACTTATACAGCAGGGCCCGGCGTTCGTGCTCCCCTTGCCACACTGCGGTGCCGTGGATCAACGCTTCAGTAAAAATCAGCACATCGCCAGCGCGTAGTTCAGGTTGAATAACGTAGTCAGGTCGATGAGCCTGTTTAAGCACTTCGGTTGGCACCGATTGAATAAAATTTGTTTTATGGCTGCCGGGAATGCAAACAAAACCGCCGTCACCGGGCAATGCGTCGTTTAGCACCCATGTGGCCACCATAAGCCCGTTGCGTATCACGCCATCCTGATAGTGGTACCAGTGATCGCTCTCGTAGCGCATGGGTCCGCCGTGGATGTCCTGGCCTGATGCTCCGGGCTGCATGAAAATGCAGTAATCGTGATCGACCCGCAATCTTGGACCGATGAGTTCCACCAGATAGGGAAGCACCTTGGGGTGATCCATCAAGCTCAGACATTCCGGCCCCCATTGGCTGATGTTTGGAGTGCGACGAAATGCACCGTCTGTGGCCTGTCGCGGCCAGACGCTATCGCTTAGCTCCGCAAGGGCTGAACATTCAGTTTTGCTAAGCACACCGCGTATCACCAGATAGCCTTGCAGATCGAAACGGAATTTTTCTTCTTCACTGAGCATTAGAGGCCTGTTCGCAATTGCTGTTTTCCGGCGGAGCAGGGTATGTTAGCGGAGCGCGGAAGGCGCGGCGATAAGGAATCTCAGGAGTCCGTGATAGCGGCCTCGCTTAGGCAATAAAAAGGAATTGGGGCATGGATTTTTTGTTAGATCGTGATTGGAATCAGCCGGTGCGTTATCCCGACCCTGCGATTGAAGTGTTGGATCCGCGTTTTGCGCCTTACGTGCTTGGCAGTGCTGCACTGGAACGTTTGTGGACCGGTGCTCGATGGGCCGAGGGCCCGGTTTGGTTTGGTGATCAACAGCGCCTGCTGTTCAGTGACATTCCTAACAATCGAATTATGGGGTGGTCGGCCATTGACGGATCGATGAGTGTTTTTCGTCAAGGCGCTAACTACGCCAACGGCAATACCCGCGATCGACAGGGCCGGCTGGTCACATGCGAGCATGGCCGCCGGGTCACGCGAACGGAGATAGACGGTTCCATTACTGTGCTGCTGGACGCCTTTGACGGAAAGCGACTGAATGCGCCCAATGATGTGGTGGTGCATCCGGATGGCAGTATTTGGTTTACGGATCCGGGCTACGGTAGCTTGGGTCACTATGAAGGCAACAAGGGCGAGCTAGAGCTTCCCACTCGGGTCTATCGAATCGACGGGCACTCCGGTCACGCCACCGTAGTGGATGACACGCTGGAAAAACCCAACGGCCTCGCCTTTTCACCGGATTACAAAACCCTTTACGTAAGCGACACCGGGGTCTCGCATAAGCCGGGACATCCGCGACAGATACATGCCTTTGATCTAACCGCTGCCAACACGTTGATTGCACACAGGGTGTTTTGTGACTTGGGCAACGCGATACCCGATGGCTTTAGAGTCGATGAAGACGGCAACGTGTGGAGCAGCGCAGGCTGGGCCGGTGCGCAGGAAGACGGGGTGCAGGTGTTCGCACCCAACGGCGACAAAATAGGAGCGATACACACACCAGAAGGTATCTCGAATGTGTGTTTTGGTGGTGCCAATCGCAACCGGCTGTTTATGACCGGATCTCAGTCGATTTACAGCCTGTACACCGAAACCCAAGGCATGGCGTATGCCTGAGTCACTCGTGCAAATAGTGCTCTAGACCGTCGAGGCTTTGCTCGTTGGCTTCTAACCGAGCAATGGTCTGTAAGTGGACTTCGTCCGGGCCGTCGTAAATTCGAAAGGCCCTCGCCTTGCCGAACGCCCGCGCCGCTGGTGTGTCACCGGTCACGCCTCGGGCGCCGTGTAGCTGTATGCAGCGATCGGCAATGTCTTGATATACCTTGGCCACTGCAACCTTGATCATGGATATTTGCTTGCGGGCCGCCTTGTTGCCAACGGTATCCAGCAAGTACGCGGCCTTTTGTACCAGCAAGCGACATTGATCCAGCTCAATGCGTGACAAGCTGATCGCCGCTTGGGTGGAACTGTATTCGTCGATACGTTTCCCAAACGTGCTTCGGCTTTGTGATCGTTTCACCATCAAACTGATGAGTACCTCGCATTCGCCAATGGCCCGCATACAGTGATGCAATCGGGCTGGCCCCAGGCGGGCTTGTCCTATGGCAAACCCTGCGCCGGCCTCGCCCAGCAGATTGGTCGCGGGTACCCGCACATTGTTGAACTCCAGTTCCGGGTGCAGGTTGGTTTCGGAAAAGTGATCGAACACAGGCAAATTTCTGACCACGCTGATACCGGGCGTATGTCGCGGAATCAGTAGCAGCGACTGTCGCTGTGACTTTTGGCCTTCTGGGTTTGTGACGCCGACCAAAATCAGCAGCTCGCAGTTGGCATGAGAGCCGTTAGAGGCAAACCACTTGCGGCCATTCACCACAAATTCATCGCCATCTCGCTCAATCCGAGTTTCCAAATTGGTCGGGTCCGAAGAAGCGGCATAGGGCTCGGTCATGGCGAAGGCGGAACCGATCTCGCCCTCTAGCAAGGGTGTCAGCCACTGCTCTTTTTGTTTGTTGGAGCCGAAAAGCTGCAACAGCTCCATGTTGGGGACATCGGGTGCGTTGCAGTTAAACACATGAGAGCCCCACTCCAACCGCCCCAAAATTTCGGCCACTGCAGTGAATTCCAAATTGGACAATCGCATACCGGGCTCGTCTTCAGTCAGCCGAGGCAATGCCATATTCCACAGACCCAAGGCTTTCGCCTCCTTGCGTAAAGTCTGCTGAATGTCCGGTATGGCCTGCCCAGCGTGGGCCTGTTGCTCCCACAGTTTGTTGTTGGGCAGCACTCGCTGCTGGAAAAAACTCTCTACTTGGTCTGCAATATCCAATGCGCGCCGTGGCAATTCAAACATGATCACTCCTCAAATTTCAGAGCGGAGTATGCCAGTAACATCCGCTCTTTGATGACGAGATTTAATGAACGACATTAGAGTTTCGCTCTGTCAAAATCAGGCCCATCAGATAGCAAAAATACTGAAAAGGTCGAAATCATGCGTGATGGCAATAACACTTGGCGTAACACTGTACTTGGCGTTCTCGGCGTGTCAGTACTCTGGCCTATCATTGCTCTGGCAGATGTTACGGAATCTCGTGCCCCGAACATTGTGCTGCTGCTGGCTGATGACCTTGGATTCGCGGATCTCGGTGCCTATGGAAGTGAAATTCAAACGCCGAACATCGACCGTTTGGCTGCCTCCGGTATGCGGTTTTCCAATTTTCATGTGGCCGCGTCCTGCGCGCCCACTCGCGCCATGCTAATGACGGGTTTGGATAGCCATACGGTAGGTGTTGCGAACATTCCCGAGGCGATTCCCGACGAACAATCCCACGCACCAGCGTATCAAGGCGTGCTGGACACCAGCGTGCCCACCATCGCCGAAATGTTGCAGGCGGCAGGTTATCGAACAATGATGACCGGTAAGTGGCATTTGGGTTTGGCCGATGGCGAGCGACCCAGCCAGCGCGGTTTTGATCGCGCGCTCATGTTAGCGGATACCGGTGCAGACAATTGGCGGCAACGTTCCTATCTACCGATTTATGCCCAGGCAAACTGGTATGAAGACGGGGAGCCAACGACTCTCCCAGATGACTTCTATTCGTCAGAATATCTGGTGGATAAGGCTATTGAATACATCGGCTCAGACGCAGATAGCCAAGATCCTTTTTTTGCCTACGTCGCATTTCAAGCGGTACACATTCCAGTGCAAGCCCCGGCGGCGTTTCGTGACAAATATTTACAAACCTACGCCGACGGCTGGCATGCGCTACGCGCGGCGCGCAGCCAAGGTTTGGCCGACACAGGTATTTTACCCAGTGCATTGCAGGGTCTACCTATGCCCACCACACCAGACTGGCAAACTCTTACGCCAGAACAGCAGGCCTTCGAAGCACGAGGTATGGCGGTTTATGCCGGCATGGTCGATGCCATGGATCATCATATTGGACGTTTGGTGGATCATATCGACAGCATCGGCGAGTTGGATAACACGATCTTCATCTTCCTGTCGGACAATGGCGCAGAAGGCTCACTGGCAACACGGCTCTTAGGAAATTCGGCGGATGCGCCTGTTGCACCGTTCAAAGTCTGGATGCGCTGGGCTGGCTATAACACGGACAGCGACACGCTGGGCGAGCGTGACAGCTATCACGACATTGGGCCTGCTTGGGCCAGTGCAGCCGTCGGGCCGCTGGCTTGGTATAAATTTTTTGCCGGCGAAGGCGGGCTGCGAGTGCCCTTGGTGATCAGCGGTTTCCATAACGGACAGAACATCGCGTCACAAACAGGTCGTGTCAGTCACGCGTTGGGTTGGGCAACTGACATCGTGCCTACGGTGCTTAGTCTTGCCGGAGTTCAAACATCCACCGATTTTGAGGGCAAAAACCTGGCGCCACTTTTGTCGGAGGACCAGCCACAGGTGCGCGGTGACGATGAAGGATTCGGATACGAACTCGGGGGCAACAAGGCGTGGTTTCAGGGCGATTACAAGCTGGTCTTTAATCGCTTCGGCGACAGTCCCCGTTGGCAACTCTTTAACCTGCGAGCGGACCTTGCCGAAACGCGTGATTTGCGAGCGTCTGAGCCGGAGCGGTTTGACGCCATGCGAGCCTCATACGATGCATGGGCCAAGGCCCATGGCGTGTTATCGGTAGCGCCCGATTACGATCAACGACAGACGGTTTTTAGTAAGGGTATGCGCAACCGCCCCGGGCTCTTGGTGGGACTCACTCTGGTGGTGTTGGTTCCGCTTTTGGCGGTTTTTTTCCTAGTCGTCAGGTGGTTTCGGCGCGGTAAGTTGGCCTAGTCGTTTACCAGTGCCACACAGCGCGTCCAGCCAGCGCTGGCTTTGGCAATTTTTACCGGGAAACAAGCGACTGTGAATCCGTGGTCTGGAAGCGCTTCCAGATTGTGCAGCTTTTCCATCTGCCAATACGGGATTTCTCGGCCAGCTTTGTGTCCTTCCCAAATCATGCTGGGATCGGGATTTTTTGCCCACTTCTTTGCGGTGTGATTGAAGGGCGCGTCCCACGACCAAGCGTCGGTACCCACCACTCGAACGCCGCGCTCGGTTAGATACAAGGTCGCCTCGCGCCCCATACCGCAGCCAGCATCCACGTAACCCGGCTCGGCGTAAACGGATCCGGCCCGGGTGTTTACCAGCACAATGTCCAGCGGTTGTAGATCGTGGCCAATGCGGACCAACTCGGCTTCGATGTCCTTAGCGCTCACTAAATAACCGTCCTCGTAGTGTCGGAAATCCAGTCGCACTCCGGGCCTAAAGCAGTAGTCCAATGGCGTCTCGTCGATAGATGGAGCCGGATCTGCACCGTGGTTAGTGGTGGAATGAAAATGCCAAGGGGCGTCCATGTGAGTGCCGTTGTGGGTAGACAGGGTAATGGTTTCTACTGCCCAGCCTTCACCATCGGGTAAGTCGGAAGCCTGTAGCCCCGGAAAGAAGTGAGCCAGCCCGTTGGCGGTTTCCGCATGATTGCGATAGGTCACCTTTGGACTGCCGCCCGGGTGGTCGCTGTGTTCGTTGTTGTCGATGGATACGGATAAATCGATAAATTGCGGCATGGCATGCTCCCCTCAAGTGCGTTGCTTGAAGGGATGCTATCACTACATCGGCGTCAAAGGATGTCCTGTCAGATGCGGGCCACCGCTGCCATATTCGGCAAAAAGAACTCCTGAACGATCAAGCCTGCGTCCAGTTGCTGGTGGTGCCAATAGCAGCTTCGGCCGGGTATCTGATCAGCAAGTCGTAAATACTGTATTGCGTTGCCTCGTTGCCACGACGAGTCTTCAAACAGCAGTTCGGCAAGAGGGCGGGTGTGCAGGCTGGTGAGTGCATCCATGCCGGCGCCCTGAGTGGTTACCGAACGTGCCAGCACGACAGGATTATTTTGGATCGTAAGGGAAATGTGTCGAGCATAAATTCGGTCATTCGTGCCCAGCGCTTCGGACTCCCAGGCGTTGCCTTGCTCCAAACCTTCACCCAGCACAATCAGTCCGGGTTGGGTGCCAACGGTTTGGCCCAATTTCTGGGTGAGTGACGTCTCAAGCAGCAACCAAGGTCGAAGCTGTTCGGGTGGCGCCAATGCTGCTATGGAATCGACTGGCTGGGCGCACCGCATATGCACAATGGCTCCGGCTTCTTGGCTGGAATCGGGCGTTGAAAGGGTGGCCAATGTCTGTGATCTCGTGGGAAAAGCCAAGCATAGCAACCGCCGCAAAATGCGTCTGCGTTCAACAAAGGACTATTTTCTTACTTGGGTCGCTATCGTCGCCGGAAAAGCCAAGATAAGCTCAAAGCTTTCGCTGGCAGACACAATGTGAACAAGTTTCCTCAACGAGCAGGGTTAGTTGGCAAGGATCAGGGTGATGCCGATGCGCTCTACGATGTCGTGTATCTCGAAGACACGGACAAACCGCTGCCCGAGACCATCAACTACCGCACGCGTTATGCCTATTTCAAGACCATAGCGCGGGGCGGCAAGTCACTGATCATGTCCTGTAAAGATCTGCATCTGTCCCGGGTCGTTTGCTACAAAACCCTGCGTCCTGAGCTTGCCAACGATCCCATCGAGCAACAGCGCCTGCTTCGTGAAGCGCGCGTTTCGGCTCTTCTGCAGCATCCCAATACCGTACCCACCTATGAGGTCGGCCGGGACAGCAAGGGTAAACTGTATTTCACCATGAAGTTGGTGCATGGCTATACCCTGCGCGAGGTGTTGGACTACCGTGAGCGTTACGACCTAGGGCAACTGGTTGAGGTGGTGGTGCAAATTGCTCAAGCACTCCAGTACGCCCACACCCATGGCGTGATTCATCGAGACGTAAAACCCGAGAATATATTAGTCGGGCCCTATGGCGAGGTGCTGCTGCTCGATTGGGGACTGGCCAAGGTTTGGCATCCGGACGGTACCGATGTTGAAACATCGAATACAGATGAAAAAGATGTTGGTCACGGCAAAACCATGACTGGCCGTGGCAAGTTACAGGGCAGTATTTGCTACATGTCGCCAGAGCAAATCAATCGTGATGCGGGTATCGACGGTCGCGCCGACTTGTTCAGCTTAGGCTCGGTCTTGTACGAAATTTTGTGTGGTGAAAATCCAGCGGTAGGGGAGACGATGGAAGATTTAAAGCGCAGTGCGCTGCACGATGCCCCCATCGCGCCCGGTGAGATCAGCCAAATACCTCTGCCACCGCGATTGGAAGCCTTGGCCATGCAATGCTTGAGCAAGGATCCCGCGGAACGTCCCCAGACAGCGGCGGAATTGATCCGTGAGCTAAACGAAGACTGGCGCTAGTCGGCAAGTCTACGGGGTGAACGGCTGTGGCCTCTCAACATCCAGTACCGAAACCCGTTCGCCGTACCGCGCAAAACCAGCGTAGTCCAAAATGGCGTGGTGCTGGACACTGCGGTTGTCCCACATCACCACGGTCTTAGGAGTCCATTTTACGCGGCATTGAATGCGCGGATTGTTCGCCGTTCGCTGATACAGCCCCTGCAGTAGCATGTCACTTTCCCATCGGGGGATGCCTTCAATATGTGAGGTGAAACTGCCGTTGGCAAAGAGATAAGGCTTACCGGTTTGCGGATGCCGCGGCACCAGAGGGTGCGAGGCCTTGGGATAGGTTTGCTCTGGGCGCAGGCGAATACCGTAGTTGCGCAGATCAATCTCCCCATCGTGATAGGCGGTTTTGCCGACCAACAGTGTTTGCAGCTCGGGCGACAGCTCGTCAAAAGCCGCATGCATGTTGGCGAACATCGTATCGCCGCCACCGTTTTCCGGGCACTTGGTGACGTAGAGAATGGAAGCCAGTGGGGGGATTTCTTCGCAAGACACATCCGAATGCCAAGCTTCGCCATTGGTGAGCTTCGCATCTGGCTTGGTGTTCACGATGAATAATTCGGGGTCTTCGTGATTCATGCCATTGCGCTTGGAGGGATGAATATGCAGCTCGCCAAACAGACGACCGAAGTCTTTGTGCTGATCCCGAGTTAACCCTTGGTCGCGAAAAACCAAAACATGGTGTTTAACAAAGGCATCCTTGATGGCCGAAACGTTGTCGGTTTGAAGGTTCGCAAGATCAACGCCTGAAATTTCAGCGCCGACAGAGGGAGTGATTGGAGAAATTCTCATACGGAGAGGCTACCAGATCGGCAAAGGAAGGCAGCCTAAGATGTGGGTTGGATTTAGTGCCCGAAAGCAAAAAGCCCCTTCGAAAGAAGGGGCTTTTTGTCGAAGCCAAGGCGCTACATACTCGCGTCTAAGCGGAACATCCAAACTCTGCCGCGAGGATCATGCAAGGTTCCGTCGTAACCAGTAATCACGGGCACGAAGGGAGGCTCTTCGTTGCTGATGTTTTGCACGCCCAGAGTAATCGATGCATCGTTAATGAACTTCAGCTCTCCGAGGCTATAGGTGTAATTCAGATCTGCTGTTACCCATGAATCTACTGAGCTATCTAAGAATTTGTCTTTAAACGCGTCCCCGTGAGCCAGCCGGGCTGTTTCAGCGAAGAAAGTCGATCCGTTGGTGAAATTGTGATTGACTCCGTCCACGTATTTGATGATCAAGAACGCTCGGTGTTCATTCATAGACCAGTTAACGGTACCGTTGATCTTCCATTCGGGCAGTGGTCTTGCGACTGGATTGTCGTCGTTGTATTCGCCCACCGCATCAAACACCGTTACCCCACTGTCTGTGCGATTAGCGACCTCGACTTCGTATTCCATCAGGTAGGCGGCTTGGAAACCCAGCCGCCAGCTACCGATGTCGGAGTCAAATCGATACGAGCTGGACAAGTCAAGCCCGGAGACATCAGCGCCGTTTGCATTGGCGAGGTTCGGTAGTACGCGGAGCAAACCGCCAGTATTGTTTCTGATGATCTGGTCGCGGTTACCCGCCCCGGCCTGAACTGCTTCCAGTAGGGAGGTGTCATTTTCCGAGGCATAGGCATTCAGCGCCGCTAAGTCTTCCCTGAGGAGGTTGACGTGACCCTCCCGGGTAATGATGTCTTCGTATTCGTAGCTGTAGTAATCCAAGTCAATTTGAAAACCCTCAAGCCCACCGGTTGTGGGGCTCCAAGACACGCCAACGTTGAAATTTGTGGACTCCTCAGGCTTTAGATCTGGATTTCCCACGGTGATTGAAGGTCGAAAAGCGGTTCCGCCGAGACCAGTATCTGCCATGTTGTGAACTGTTGTGATGTTGCCGAAGAGTTGCTGAATGGTTGGCACTCGAAAAGACGTGCCAATAGACCCGCGCAGGGATAAGTCATCGGTTGGGCGCCAAAGTAAGCTCAGTTTGGGATCTGTAGTGTTCTCGCCAATCTCATCGAAGTCCTCGTATCGAACAGCAAGGTTGGCTTCGAGGCTCTTTGTTACGGGTATCCCTATTTCCGCGAAGACTGCGCTGGTGGTAACGGTGCCCGACCAGTCTTGAATGCCGAACGCAAAGTCGAGATTGTTGCTGTTGGTTGCGGCATCAAAAACGGCCGCGCCACTATCGACACGTCGTTGAAAACCAATGGCCAGAGCCACAGCTCCAGCGCTCAGGTCGAATAGATCCCCAGTAGCGACAGCATCAATAACCCGTTGAGTATATTCTGTGTCGCTCGTGACGCGGCCCGCTAAATAGTCATAGAGCTCTGCAGGATTTACCAGAGTCAGATCAGTCTGCTCATTTCCGTCTCGGTCAAATCGGGCATTCCCGAACGGGTTGAAGTAGTAGCAATTACCTCCTGTTGGATCGTAAAAGACGCCACCCGAATCCGCATACCGTTGATTACCATCTCCCGGTGTGCCGTTCACGACGTCGCAGTTGGGGCCACCCAGACCGGCAATTGCGAGTTCCATTTGTGCGCTCAGGGTATCTTGAACCTGCGTGGTCGCCGAATCGTGCTCGCTCGCTGTATAGGACACGTCGACAGTCCAGTCTCTGCCGGCAAAAACCGTATCCCAAATGCCGCCGATGACTGCGCGTTGGTCGGATCGGGCGGTCTTAGTAAATGTATCCAATGGGCGACGATCCGATGACGTGTTCCTCGTGCCGCCGATCAAGCGTGTTTGATTGCCAACAGGAATCACCTCGATACCGCGCCTGAAGGCATCTTCTATGTTGCCCAAGTGATCTACGCCGATGGTCAGGATTGGGGCATTGGGGTTTAGCGAATTCAATCGGTCAAAACGCGACGTGGTGTTGGCAAACTCGAAATAGACCTCAAACGTGTCGGTGACATCGTAATCGCCGGTGACATGGGTGTTTCTGAGAGATTCTTCGGCCTGAAGCGCAAAAAACGAGCCAAAGTCATAAGCGCAAATGTTGTTCCCAAAAACTGGCCCCAGTGCACCACCTTCCTCTAAGGCAGCCGCATCTTCACAATTAACGTCTGCCTGACCGTATGTACGGCCTAGTGCGTCTCGAGGGAATGCTCCTTCACCCTCGACAGAGCCTACTTGCTCTCCTGGTCGCAATCCATGGTCTGCCCATACGACGGTGCCTCGCGGAACGATGCGCCCAGGTTGACCGGTACCAGATGCCGTCGATCCACCAAAGCGCTCATAGCGATCATCTACGTTGATTTCATCGCGGTTTAAAAATGATGCGGCAGCAACAATGCCGCCTCGGTCGCCGCGAACACCCCAAATCACGCCTAAATTATTTGCATCACCCTTACCTGTTTCTTCATCTGTTGAGAACTGATTTCGGAGGTCGAAGCCTTCGAAATCTCGCTTGGTAATGAAGTTGGTGACGCCCGCAATGGCATCTGAGCCATAGAGCGACGAAGCACCGTCCTTAACGATTTCAATCCGTTCTATCGCAATGTTGGGCACTAGCGCGTTCACGTTTACCGATGCGTTTCCCCGATCGTTGTACCAGCTGGGCGCCTGCCGTTTCCCATTGACCAATGGCAGTGTTGCACCGTGACCAAGGTTACGAAGGTTGATGGAATTGCGGCCATCGGCTCCTTCGCCTTGGAAAGTAGATGCTCGGGTTTGACTTCCCGATTGCCAAGGCAGTGAGGCAATTACTTCAGCAACATCTGCCGCGCCAAGATCTTCGATCTGGGCGGCTCCGATAACGGATAGGGGGGATGGGGAATCGGCTGCGGTTCGCTTTAGGTAGGATCCCGTCACCACCACTTCTTCAATGACCTCATCGTTTGGTGAAGCGGCTAAAGCGTATGGGCCTAACCCCATTGAAAGCAGAATAAATCCGAGCCATGCGGCTTTGGAAAGAATCCTGGCGGCAGGATTCTCGGTCGCTATTGTGTGCATATTTCCCTCTCCAGCAGTGTAAGTTGGCACGGCAATGCCGTTAGCACGAAAGCCCCTTCTCGCTTCCGTTAGCTAGCGTTTTAACAAGAGGAGTGCGAAGTGCCAGACCACTGCTTGAGACAGGCCTATATTTTGCGGAATAGATCACTGTTTTTAGGCGGCCGAGGCCCGTTAAGTGATACAGATCAACTTTACGTTTTAGGGAGGTAGTGACTACCGAGCGCCTGCAGTCAGTCGCTCGGTATGTGCTATTTCAGCTGGCGGGCTATACTGAAAAGCAGCTCTTGCAGCCTAGTCTCGCGCGGATCAACGCTCTTCAGATCAGCGGCGTGGGTGGATAGGGCTTTGGCTAAACGCCTGTCCTTTCGATTTGATTCGACACGAACCAGTGCCATTTCCAGCGTGGTGCGCAGCCGCTCAAGCCTTTGAGGATCTGAGATGTTACGTGTGAGTTGGTCAACGTATGCCAGCGCTATCTGCGGATGCTGGGGCCAAGACACCGGAAACTGCTGTTGTGGGTTGAACACGCTGCCAAGGTCGGCCATGTTGCTGGCAGCGATTTCATGCTCAGTGAGATATTCGCTTGGGGTCAATTCCAGCACATCTAGGCCGCGGATGATTTCCGTGCCGTAGATTAGACCGTTGTACCAATAGCTCGACCAGAAGCCCCCGGTGACAAGGGCTTCGGCGTCGATGGGTCCGCGATCGAAGTAAGCGATTTCGACTGGCTGGGTGGAGTCCGTGAAATCGATGATCGAAATGCCGCCTTGGTACCAAGATTGCACAAAAATATCCCGGCCGGGTACCGGCACGATAGCGCCATTGTGTGCGACGCAATTCTCTTGCTCCAACTGCGGCGCGGGAATCTTGAAGTAGCTTTGGAATTCGAGCTTGCCGTCAACGATGTTGTAGATTGCATCGGCCCCCCAATCGAGTGGGTCAAAGGCGCGACAGCGTGGCCGACCACCACCGCCCCATTCGTCGGTGAACAGCACCTTGGTACCGTCATTGTTGAATGTCGCGGAATGCCAATAGGCAAAACCCGGATCGGTGACGACGTCGATGCGATTGGGTTTCATGGGGTCAGTGATATCGAACAGGATGCCGTTCCCGGAGCAGGCTCCGGCGGCAATGTTCAGCGACGGGAATACGGTGATGTCGTGGCATGCGTCGGTGGTATAGGTTTCCTGGGTGTCGTCACCGTGATCACCGCCGCGCCATAGGCCGGCCACTGCTCCGGTTTCTTCATCAGCGAAAACGGCGGGGCTGTCGACAATGCGTGAGGCGGCTGGGTCGTCCACTGGAATTTCGACAACGTCGATCCGAAAGAGTGCGGTACGGGTGTCACCTGGGGATTCGTCGAAGCAACTGTCCATTTCCTCTTGCTCGCGGATGCTTGAGGTGCCGGAGTTATAGACGATGATTTTGCCGGTTTCACCCGGTCCCGCGACGACAGAGTGAGTGTGGGAGCCTCGGCAGGTCTGCACAGCGCCGACCTGCTTCGGAGATTTCAAATCGCTGATATCAAAAATACGCAGCCCGCGAAAACGTTCTTGGCTGACGTCTTCTGCTACGCCTTGCAGGCCGCAGTCGATGCGGCTGCGGGTCTCTTGCACTGACATGATGAGCAGATTCCCGACAATGGAAACATCGCCTTGGCCGCCAGGACAAACCACGGAACTGATGAGTTCGGGTACGCCTTGATTTGCAAGGTCGTACACATTGAATCCGTGATAATTTCCCGCGACAAGCGTGTTGCCCGAAAACGCCATATCAGTATTGGAAAAGCTGAGCATTGGGTAGCGCTGTCGCGATTCGCTTTCGGTGGGCTTTCGTTTAGCCTCCTCATCTTCCTCTTGATCGTTGCCGTCCTCTTTTTTCCGCTCTTTTTCTTGTTCTTTTTCGGGTTTTTTGTCTTTTGGGGTTGCCTTCGGATTGTTCGGATCCACAAAGCCGGGCGGTTTGGGCAGAGACGAGATCAGCTTAAGGTTTTTGATGGCAATACCCGCATCGGTCAGTCCGGGTTTCAGATTGGCACGAGGATCTTCAGACAGGGTCACCAGCAGGGCATGCATGCGTTCAATTTCGACCCGCTGGTCGTTCTTCACGTCACCAATGAATTCAAATAGCACCGGGTCGTATGCCGAGCCGGGTTGATCCAGCAGGTGTTCCACCATCTCCAAAGCGCCTTCGTGATGGGTAATCATCAGCTGCAAAAACAGCCGATCAAAAGCTGTAGCTTGGGCGGCGGTCAGCTCCGCTATCTGCGCAGGTGTCGCCATACCCTTCATGACAGACGGATCGTGTTGAGTGTGGTTTCCGTGTTGCACGATCATTCGGTTATCAGTAACGGCTTCGCCTCGTTCGCTTAGCCAGCTTTGCATGAACTCAATTTCATCCTTCTGGGAGGCTTTTATCCGACCGGCGATTTCGCCCAGTTCGGCCTGATTGGTGCGCTCGCTCACCAGTTCTGCCATCACCAGAGCCTGCTCGTGGTGAGGAATCATGCCCCGCATAAAGGAAACGTCGTCGGGTGAGTAACTTGTGTCAGTTATTGCGACTGCTTCGACAGGCGTCAGTATTTGTCCGGCTTCTCCTGGCGCGCCGGGCTGGACGATGGGCGCTTGGGCTTGCGCCAACGACACGACGATGGCGCTAACAAAAGCCGAGAGCAATTTAGCTTTTTTCATGGCAGCTGAATCCTTTTCACTCAGAACTGAGGTATTACCACTGTAGTCTTTCCTCGATTTGGCATGCAACGATGTGAGAGTGTTTATTGCGAGTAACCCACAGATTCCGCAAAAGATTGGAAACATTGTTGCGTCGAGATTGAGGATACAAGTTGAAGAGAGGCTATGCGTCGCAAGTTGTAGAAGCGTTTGCGACCGTCTTCGTTTTTAGAGAACTTTTGTGCAGCAAATAGGATGTGCGAGAACTGCGGAATCGGTCGCCGAGGGGAACGGGGTAGTCCCCGCGAGTTTCTATTCGATAGCGAACAGAGGGATCAGTATCTGCTGAGCAATGCGATGGTCAGAGAGGATAGCCTAGCGATTTTTGAAGTGTGTAGGCGTGCGTAGAGCCGAGGCCGGGGTAGATTTCTCTACCCCGCCTATTGATCTATTGATCTGTTGAGAGTTTGCGGAGCTGTCTCAAACGGTCAAGAGCCTGCCGCTTACTTGAGGATGAAAACCTTATGCGTCAGCGTATCGCCCCTCGCGTCGAAGGTGATTACATCAAAATTTTGGCTGCCGTCATTCATATTGACGGTATTGTGCATGGTGACGGTAGAGCCTTCTCTGCGCCAAACACCCGTGAACCTGCCCGTCATCACTGTTTCGGCATCAACGACACCGCGTCCGACGCCCTCTACTGCGCCAGACACACCATCTGCGGCGTAGCTCATGTTGTACGTAACATAAACTTTTCCGTATTCGCCCATTTTGCCAGAGGCCGTAATCGTGGTTTTGTCACTACCCATATCAACCGATGTGACATTGAGGACCGAGGTGGCTTGCCTTGGCTTTAAATGAAGGCCGCCTTCCCCTTCTTCGTGGTGTCCGGCGAGTGCGGAAGTTGAGATCAACAGTGATAAGAGAATGGTTATTAGTTTCATGGATGAACCTTTTATTGTTGAGCAGGGATAGTGATTCGTTGCCCAGCCGAAGTCAAAAAAGACAGTGGTTGGAGATATGCGCGAGTCGCGAGCGTGTCAACAGAAAACCGATGCAGCATTCGTTTCGGGGAATTTGTTTGGCAGATACGGTATGCGTGCCAAAGAAGATCGCGATGGGAACATGGCCTCAGATCTGTGTCCCGGTGGGGTGAATGTTATTCGGCTGACGAGTAAGTCGGGTTTGTCGAGGAAATAGGGCTAGAGTTGGCTCTAGCCCCCAAAGCGGTCTTGCTTAGCCTTCGTTGATCCAGCGCTTAACTTCGACACTCATATTCGTAGACTCCAGCGTACGTGTTCCGCGCGCGGCGGCCATGTAGCTAGCGGCATCTGCAGAATTTCGCAACGCATTCATCGCCTCCATGAGCTTGCCGCGGCTATCCGCCACCCAGGTTACAAAATGCGTACCAGGCATCATTCCGGCTGCAAGTGACTGTCCAAGATAAACCGCACCGGGAAAGTCTTGAACTGCTGCTGAATTCCAAAAAGTGTCAAACGCCGCCATGAATCCCGCAGGGTCTGTGACGGTGAATGAATAAATGATGCTTACAGGGTTGGCGGTTGAAATGTCTCCTTCATTAGCCTTGGCCCTAAGAATCGCATACATATTCTCCCACTCGCTCTCCGTCAGTTCGTCCATAGAGGACTGGAACTCAGCCCACGCCTTGCTGCTGCCGGAGATGGCTGCAGATTCATCCATGGCCGCGCCGTTTTGATAAAAGACATTCACACCGTGGGTGCTTTGGAACTCGCCGTTTACAACGTTCTGAATTAGTACGACTGTATTCGGCCCTGACTGACCAGCCTTTGAACTGCGCCACTTTTCCATTGCAGCAACAACAGCCCCTGCGTCCTCGGCAACAAAACCAAAGCTTTGTCCGTAAAAGAGCGGTCCGTTTGTAGCGTGATCATCGGCATACACTCCTGCTGAGAGAGCGAGTAAAACCGCCGCGTAGACTATGTTCTTAAAATTTTTCATTCTTCTTCCTTTTTTTGTTAGATAGTGGCCTAGCCACTCAGTCAGACTGACCCCCTATTCCGGTGTATGCAACCCCGGCTAGGCTCGCTCGGGGTCGATGGCAAGGAGGCGTGCCGATAGGACTATGCCCGCTCAAAAGCGGCGATGACCTCATCAACGCAAACAGTCGACTCATCCAGATCACAGGGATTCTCAGTGCGGCTTACGATCTTCAGAACGTTTCTTGCTTTAGCGGATCAACGACAACACCAATCGTGGCGACGAGTTTGCTTGAGCCAACATAGCTGCGCTGGTTTGCTGCAGCACTTGCGCTTTAGCAAGCCACGCGCTTTCAGCAGCGAAATCGGCATCTTCTATTCTGGAGCGTGCTGCCGAGGTGTGCTCGCTTACATTCATTAGATTTGCTGCGTTGTAGTTCAAGCGATTGATGTGGAAGACTACGAGACTACGGAACCAATAGTCTTCCAAGCGCGCGACAAGGCTCTGTGCACTATGCTTGGCTCTTATTGGCGACTTAGTTCTAAGGCTCTGAACAATCCTTAATGTTGCGTAGTGGTGCCTAAGATCTACGGGCACATTTTTGCAGAAGTAATATATGCCACGCTTGCTATACGTATATCTAGGATTAAAAGTACCTAACATTTCATCGACCCTAATTAACCATATTGCAGAAACATGAGTAAATTCAGGGCTCTAGAGGCTACTTAAGATAGAAAATGGTGGCCAGAGACAGAATCGAACTGTCGACACGAGGATTTTCAATCCTCTGCTCTACCAACTGAGCTATCTGGCCAAGGAGGTCTTGGTCGGTTGAGGCTGTTCCTCAACGAGGCGCGTATTAAAGCGATGTGACCGCCCAGCGTCAACTCTCTATTGGAGGTCGATAGCCCTCGGGTAGGTCTGTAGGTTCATTTGTGAAGTATTGCCACATCTGCTCGCTGAGGTATTTGCGGGTCTCCGGCTCGATCAAACTCAGGTGTTTTTCATTGATCAGCATAGTCTGCAGCGCCTGCCATTCTTGCCACGCCTGAGCGGAAACCTCATTGAAGATCCGCTCGCCCATGGGGCCGGGTAGCGGCGGGCGTTCCAGTGCCGGTAGTTCTTTTTGATATCGGCTGCAGATGAGCATTCGTGTCATGAGATTAACGAAGTAGCGGAGACAGTAGCAGTGTAGCGTGTTGCAGTGGGTTCTGCCGCCGGCCTGATCAACCGTTTAGCAGCTTCAGCGCCGCTGCGGAAAGCCCGATGGTTTCTTCGTTTTCGGTGAGCCGAGCAAGCGGCACCCATCGCTGGGTGCTTTCTTGCACCATCATCGACGGGGCTTTGTTCAGATCAATATAGATGGGCTCGATATCCAAGTGAAAGTGGCTGAATGTGTGACGAAAGCCTTCCTTGTACTGAACCTGGGTGACATCACTGTCCGTAACCCCTTGGCTGTCCAAGAAGGTCTCAACAGAGGTTTCTGCGCTGCGTTCTGGTGGATTCCACAGGCCGCCCCAAATTCCCTGCTGGGGCCGTTGTTCCAAAAGCACGCTGCCCTCCGGAAGACGCAGCACGAAGAAGCGTGCTTGGCGCGTGGGTTTGAGTGTGGCGGTTTTTTTGGTGGGTAGCTCGCTGACTCTCTGTTCTTTGAGTGCTTGGCAACGTTTTTTCAGCGGACAGGTATCGCAATCGGGCCTGCTGCGCACGCAGAGTGTCGCACCGAGGTCCATAATTGCTTGGGTATAGTCGGCAACTCGCCTGGTCGGCGTATGTTCGTCGGCGCGCTGCCACAACATGTTGCTGACGGCGGCAACACTGTAGTGACCGTCGATGGCGTGGAAGCGAGCGAGCACACGCTTCACGTTTCCGTCCAAAATCACCCCGCGTTGCTGCATGGCAATGGCGCGTATGGCACCTGCTGTGGACGGGCCGATGCCGGGCAGTGACTCGAGCTGATGTTGATCTTCAGGCAGGTGGCCGTTGTGCTGGCTGACAATGCGTTGCGCGGCTTTGTGAAGATTGCGGCCTCTGGCGTAATAGCCGAGCCCGGTCCAAAGATGCAGCACCTCGTCGATGTCAGCGTCGGCGAGGCTCGATACATCGGGAAAGCGCTGCATAAATCGCTGGTAGTACTGAATCACTGTTGCGACCTGAGTTTGTTGCAACATGATTTCGGATACCCAAACCCCATAGGGGTTGATATCGGTTTGCCAGGGAAGGTCTTTACGCCCGTGTACGTCGAACCAGGCGAGCAGACTGTTGGCAAACCAATTCATTCATCATTCTGAGCCGATCAATTAAACAAATTCAACAGTTGCTTGGCGCTCTCTCTCAAATTGTCAGGAATCTTGTCCTCTAGGCCTTCCAGTAATTTTTTTTCCGCTTCGTCCCGTAGCAGGCGTTTGCCTTCTCGTTTCATTAAATCGCCGACGATGGACATCGCCTTTTTGGTATCCGGCCCGCAGTCGGGTTCTTGCATACTGCCTTTGCAGTAAAAGGGCAGGGGCAGGTCAACAAGCAGCGGATCCACCCGAATGAGTTGGTCTCCCGTGGGATTGGCAATAGTCACCGTGCCACTGAGGTCGATTTGGGCCGTGTCTTGCTCGAGTGTTCCTTTCATGGCGAACATCATGTTGTCTAGGTGTGCCTGCAGATCAACTTGTTCGTTTAACATTGAGGCATCGACGTTGAGGGTTTGGTACCCCATGGCATCCGGCCACTCACCGGTGGGGTCTTGTTTGCCGCCCATGACGCTGATGGTTGAGATTGTTTCTTTCAGTTTCGAAATATCCACCTTGCCGTCTTCGGCCAGCAAGGCCGCGGTCAGCTTTTGATCCTTCAGTTCGACCGAAATCTTGCTTTCAGGCCAGCTCAGGCTATTGATGGTGAACTCGGCCGATGTGCAATCCATTTTGCCGGCATAGGTATTCAACGGATTTTCGGCGTCTTTAGCGGATACGCCATCCAACTCGCTCAGCTCACCTGAACAGATAGCGGACAGTGGCTTACCCCTCCATTGGGTTTCCAGGGTGCTTTTCAGTAACTTGAGATCAGACAGGGTCACGTCGGGGTTTTTCTGCGAGGCGTTTAGCGCATAGATCATGTCACCGGTTAGGTCGATGGGCGCTGAATCTTCCTTCACAGTGCTCGGCTCAGATCCGTTCAGCATCAAAATTTGTGCCTGAAAAGGTGCGATTTTTCCCAACTCGAAATTCTGCAGAGCAAAGCGTTGCACGCGAAAATCGGCGTCTTTCAGTCGCGCTTCGTCCATGATCAGTGTGCCCAGCGTCCAAGTCTCAGGCGATTTGGTCAGTTCTGACAAGCTCAGTCCAATCCGCAGTTTGCCAATATGAATTTGGGTCTCGCCGTCGCGCAGTTTGATGTTTGTAACGGCAACGCCAAGACTGGGTATCACCTGCCAATCTAGCTTGCCTTGAATATCCACTTGATAGCCGCTGGCTGCGGTGAGTTGGGCTCCCAGCTCCGTTTTGAGTCGCTCGGAGTCGCTCAAAAAATAATTGATTGCTGCACCGAGCAATAGCAGCAGAACGAGAGCCGTGATGAAGAGTTTTTTTAGCATGACTAGCTCGTTAAGTGCCGGCAAAGAGCCGGCCAAGGTGACTGTGCCAAGTAATCTAGGGTGTTTTAATCCGCCCGGCAACGACGCTTAGTCGTGTTCGTTCACATTTTGAGCATCGACCTTTGGAAGATGCATTACACTGGTCAAGGTGGACGCTTGAGGCTCGAGCGAACGATCTTTCCAACTGTGAGGTTTACATGGCTGTTGATACTTTCGACCCCAAACAATTTGACCCATCGTCGGTGAAGCGCTCGCTTGATGCGGCCTTAGTCGAGCGTGCGGTATCGTGTGCCTTGGCCCAGCCCCGTGCTGGTTCAGAGCTGGCTTTGGCGGCCGAGGATGTGCTCGCGCTTGCACCGCTGGCCGTTCATGCGGGGTGGCTTGAAGCGGGTCAGGAGCTTGCCTCAGATAACCTTGTGGCCTTGATCCGACTGTTCACTCTGGGTGAAGGTCAGTTCTCAACATGGCAGGCCGGAGCGAAATCTGCGGTAGTAAAACTGGTCCGCGTGCTCAAGCAGCGTGGCGAGATGACGCCGGAGCTGACAACGTGGATCAAGGCCAATACCGACAATCGCTTTTTACCTTACGGGGATTTGATGGATCGACTGTAGCGGCCCGTTCCAGTCGAATAGGCCATACCGAGTGGCTTAATCTCTACATTTTTGGCCAAAGGCGGCTAAACTTCTCATGTTCTGCGCGCAGAGCGAGTCATTGCGGCGAAGCGAATTTCCGAAACAGTATTTCTAACAAAAAGTATTTCTAACGAAGAGAGAACAACGTGCGTCAGGCTTCCATCAATCGGGATACCACCGAAACCCAAATCAATCTCAGTATCAATCTTGACGGTAATGGCACCAGTCATTTTGACACGGGACTGCCGTTTTTTGATCACATGCTTACTCAGATTGCCCGCCACGGCATGATCGATATTCATGTAGAAGCCACGGGTGATTTAGAGGTGGATGCCCACCACATGGTCGAAGATGTGGGCATCGTCCTCGGCCAAGCCTTGAACAAGGCGATTGGTGATAAAAGCGGCCTGACGCGCTATGGCCACGCCTATGTGCCCTTGGACGAAGCCTTGTCCCGGGCCGTGGTCGATTTGTCTGGGCGTCCGGGTTTGCACTATCGAGTGGATTACACCCGGGCCCGGGTAGGTGATTTTGATGTCGATTTGTTGCGGGAATTTTTTCAGGGACTGGTAAACCACGCCATGATGACTCTGCATCTGGATAACTTGCTCGGCGATAACGCCCACCATCAGGCTGAGACCCTATTCAAAGCCTTTGGCCGGGCTCTGCGCATGGCGGTGGCAGAAGACGCCCGCATGACCGGCATCGTGCCTTCGACGAAGGGCAGCCTCTAAGCGTGCTGCTGATTCCAGCGATTGACCTGAAAGAGGGCCAGTGCGTTCGGCTGCGTCAGGGACGAATGGACGATTCTACGGTTTTCTCTAGTGACCCTGTTGCCATGGCAGCCCATTGGAGAGATCAAGGTGCTCGCCGTCTGCATATCGTTGACTTGGACGGGGCTTTTGCTGGCCTGCCACGCAACGGCGATCTGATTCGCGACATGGTGGCGGCCATGGGTGACGTGCCGGTGCAGGTGGGTGGCGGTATTCGAAGTGAAGAAATCATCGAAGCTTACCTTGCTGCCGGTGTTCAGGGTTTGATCCTGGGCACCAAGGCCATTGATGAGCCAGAATTTTTGCGTGCAATGGCAAAACAGTACCCGGGTAAAATTATGTTGGGCTTGGATGCGCGTGGCGGCGTGGTCGCAACGGAAGGCTGGGATAAGGATGCAGGCGTTACAGCACTGGACTTTGTCGACGGCCTGTCCGAGCTTCCCTTAGCCGGTATTGTGTATACCGACATAGACCGCGACGGCATGATGCAAGGTCTTAATGTTGGTGCCACGCTGGCCCTCGCCCAGGCCGCTGGTCTGCCAGTTATTGCCTCTGGCGGTGTTACTGAGCTTGGGGATTTACAGACATTGAAAACGGCGTTTGCTCAAGAGCCTGAATTGTTGATGGGCGCCATTACCGGTCGCGCAATCTATGAAGGCACGTTGGATGTTGCCGCAGGTCAGGCGTTGCTGGACGCCTAATCGGCTTTGGACGGAATCAAGGCGCTGACCGCTGCCGCCAGTATTGTTACGTCCTCGTCAGTCTCAACGAGTTTGTCTGGTACTAAACCCTCCTGATCAAAAGACCGTCCTAAGGGAGTCAGATAGCGCGCGGTGGTGATTTTTAACACGCTGCCGTTGGGGAGCGGTGGCAGCAAGGTTTGCACGGTTCCCTTGGCAAAGGTCTTGCTGCCTAGGATGGTCGCTCTTGCACGATCCTGCAGAGCGCCGGCGATAATTTCTGCGGCGGATGCCGTGCTGCCGTTGACCAGTACCGCCAATGGCAAATCCGGAAAAGGTGTATTGCTGCTGGCGTTATAGGTACGGAGGTTCTCGTTGCTCTTGGATGTGCGGCTGTCTTGGATGGCGACGATTGCTCCCGATGCAAGGAACAGGTCCACAGTGCCTACAGCACAGAGTAGGGTGCCGCCGGGATTGCTGCGTAAGTCCAGAATCAGCCCTCTCAGCGTCGCGTCGCTCATGTTATTTATGGCACGCTGTATATCCTTGGCCAGCGTGTCATAGCACTGGGTTGCATGAACGTAGGCGACATTGTTGTCGATCAGGCGTGTTTGTAGATACGCGCCGGTCAGCTTGGCTCGGATCAAGCTAAGCTCAATATCGACACCAAAGGGTGTGCTGCTGGTAGGGTCCGAGGGCTCGGTGCGTCGCAAGATGAGATTCACTCTGCTCCCTTCAGGGCCTCTGAGCGTTTCAATCACCTCGCTAAGCAACAGGCCTTTCGTTGAGATGCCATCGACGGATGTGATTCTATCGCCAACGTCAATGCCAGACATCGCCGCTGGAGATTCGGGAATGATGCGAAGTACGGTAAAATAATCTTGCCGCAAACCGATCTCGATACCCACTCCCGCAAAGGAGCCTTCAGCGTTAGCCAGCAAGCGTTCATAGGCTTCGGGGCTGAGAAGTTCTGAGTAGTCGTCTAGGGTGCCAACCATGCCATTGATTGCCCCGCGTTCCAGCTTCTCTTGCCTTGGTTCGACGATGTAGTGCGCGTTAATCTGTTGTACTGCGCGTTCAATGCTTTCGGTTGATACTGCGCTGGCGCTAAATTGTTGGCTCGCCGTCATGCCGGCGATAAACGCCAAGAGACTCCCGAGTAAGAATGTGCGTGCTGTCATTTCGCCAGCCAAGACGCAGGGTTTTCTACGGCCCCATTGTGGCGTAGCTCGAAATAGATGCCGGGCTCATAGCCACCGCCGCTGTTGCCCGCGCGTGCCAATGCTTCACCGCCTTCCACCCAATCGCCCGGATTTTTCAGCAGTGTGTCAGCGTGTCCGTATAGGCTCATATAGCCGTCACCATGATCGACAATGGTGATCAGGCCAAAGCCGCGTAACCAATCGCTGAACACAACCTGTCCACGGAACACCGCCGTTACTGTTGTGCCAATGGCGCTCGCGAGATCGATGCCCCGCCACTGCAAATTTGTGCCCGTTCGCGTGTCGCCAAATTTGTGACGAACTTTTCCGGCAAGCGGTCTGGGTAGGCTGCCCTTAGCCTCGGCAAATGCCTTGCCATCCAGCGCCTGAGACTGGGTCCGTAGTTCGTTGATCAACTTGCGCAAGCGTTCGCTGTCAGCCAGTAAGGCCGCCTGCTGATCGGCCTTGGTTATGCGTTGATCGGCGAGCGCCTGAATCGCCTTGCTGCGCTCGCGTCGCTGGTCTTGTAGCGCCCGAGACTGCTCCGCTAGGGCTTGAGTTTGCTGAGTTTGCTTTTGCAGCTGGAGGCCCAGACGCCGCTCGGTATCCGTCAGCTGGGTGAGTTTCTCCCTGAAGCGTTTGATGTCGGCGATCCGTTGCTCGCTAAAATACCCGTGGTAGCGCATGAGTCGGTCGGCGTCGGCATTGGAGTTCAAACTGAGCAGCTGTTTCACAAAATCTTCGCCGGATAACCGCGAGGCTGCCTGCAGATGCGCGATTATCGCTGCTCGCTGCTCTTTGATCTCGTGGCGCAACATGTTTTTCTCTTGCTCTAGGTCAACCACTGAGCTGCGTATCGCTTCCAATGACCGCTCCGAGGCACGGCGCTGCTCTCCAAGCCTGCCAATGGCTTGATCCTGAGTTTTAATTTGCTGTTCTATGTTTGCGGTCTGCTTTTCCGCTTCGGTGAACCATTGCTCGAGCGCATTGAGTTGGTCAACGATTTCATCCAGAGCTTGCTTAGCTTCGGTGTCCTCAGACAGCGCTGCCACTGCCGAACTGCTACCAAGGACGACCACGGCAGCCAGACCCAATCGAAAGATTCGGCTGAACGGTCGGCTCCAGAATGCCTTGGTCATATCAGGCCGGACTGATCAACGTGTTGCCGGTCATCTCTGGTGGAACCTCAAGTTCGATAAGATCGAGCAGTGTCGGTGCCACATCACACAAACTACCCCCAGGTTGCAGGTTCAGTGCCTTTCCCCCGACGTAAACCAAGGGCACCAAATTGCTGGTGTGGGCGGTATGCTCTTGGTTGCTGGCGGGGTCCAGCATTTGCTCTACGTTGCCGTGGTCGGCGGTGACCAGCATATGTCCAGAGACGCCTTCGATGGCCGTTTCCAGACGCGTGAGGCACTCGTCCAACGTTTCGACAGCTTTGATTGCCGGGCCGAGTTTGCCGCTGTGGCCGACCATGTCGCCGTTGGCGTAGTTGCAGACGATGACGTCAAATTCCCCACCTCGAATGGCTTCGACTAACTGATCCGTGACTTTTTTTGCACTCATTTCCGGTTGTAGATCGTAAGTCGCAACATTAGGGGAGGGAATCAGGATGCGTTTTTCGCCTCCAAACGGTTCTTCTCTGCCGCCGGAAAAAAAGAAGGTGACGTGGGCATACTTCTCGGTTTCCGCGATGCGCAACTGGCGCTTGTTATTGTTTTGTAGGTACTCGCCCAAGGTGTTGCGCAGTTCGTCGGGGGCGAAAGCGCAGGGTAGGGAAATATTGTCTGCGTATCGGGTGAGGGTGATGAAGTTTGCTGGAGCGTCAAAGGACCGCCTTTCGAATCCGGTAAATTCTGTCTCGCTCATGGCGCGGGTGAGCTGGCGCGCTCGATCGGCTCGAAAATTCATGAAGATCACGCTGTCTTTCGAACCGATTCCTCGTGGCGCGTGTTGTGGGTCATGGAGTGCGGTGGGTTGGACAAATTCGTCGTTTTCATCACGGTCGTAGGCCGCTTGCAGTGCCAGGACGGCGCTTTGCGCATGGAACGGTGCCTCCCCGCGTGCCAGCAAGTTGTAGGCTCTGGCTTGGCGATCCCAGTTGTTGTCGCGATCCATGGCGAAATAGCGTCCGCAAAGACTCAACACACGACCGCAGCCCAACTCATTGAATAAGTCCTCGGCGGCCTGCAGCGAAGCCATTGCGCTGCGCGGTGGCGTATCACGTCCGTCGAGAAAAGCGTGTAGGTAGACTTCACCGACCCCGGCTTCTGCCGCTGCGCGAATTAACGCGAAAATTTGGTCTTCGTGGCTGTGAACACCGCCGGGAGACAACAGTCCCATCACGTGCAGCGCTCCGTCATTTTGCTGAACGTTTTGGAAGGTCTCGGTGAATGCCGGATTATCAGCAAACTCACCGGTTTCGATGGCGCGATTGATGCGGGTGAAGTCTTGGTAAACCACTCGGCCTGAACCCAAGTTCATATGCCCGACTTCTGAATTACCCATTTGCCCCGGCGGTAGGCCCACGTCGGGACCGGATCCTGAAATCAGTGTGTGCGGACGCTGGGCAATGAAGCGATCCCAAGTGGGAGTATTGGCCAGAGCAATGGCATTGTGCTCGGTTTCAAGGCGATGCCCGAAGCCGTCGAGTATGACCAGCAAGCTGACGTTGGACATGTCGATAAATCCTTAGGTTGATGTGGAAGAGTTTAGCAAAAAGCTCAGGCATTCAGGATGAATGTGTATAATCGCGCCACCTCATAAGGCCGTATTTATGGAACAGTTTTTTACGTTTTTAGGAAACCACCCGCTGCTTGTCGGTACCTTCGTTTTGTTGGTGGTACTATTCTTCCGCAATGAATCGGCTCGCGCTGGGGCTACGGTGGGCACCCAGGAGTTGGTTCGTTTAGTAAATAAGGAAGACGCTATCGTACTCGACGTGCGTGACCGAACCGAGTTTATGGAAGGTCATATCGTCGACGCGGTGAACATTCCTTATGCTTCTCTAGAATCCCGCGTTGATGAGCTGGCCAAACACAAAGAAAAACCGGTGGTGATTGCCTGTAAGATGGGCCAGCACTCCGGTGCGGCAGGTACCTTGTTGCAAAAAAACGGCTTTACCAACGTGACTCGTTTGACTGGCGGGTACGCTGAATGGCGAGCTCAAAATTTACCGATGGTGAAGTCATGACAGAAGAAAACCAAACGAAGCCCGAGACAGACGAAGCCGCTGCGGATCAGCAGGTACAGCTGCGTATCGAAAAGGTATATTTGAAGGACGTATCCTTCGAGTCGCCTAAGTCGCCGGAGGTATTTACCCGTCAATGGCAGCCTAATCTGTCCGTTGATATCAATACGCGCGCCACGCCGCTGCCCGATGACCGTCATGAGGTGATTCTTTCAATTACCGTACGCGCGCAAGTGGATGAAGATTTTTTGGGTTTTTTGGTGGAAGTACAGCAGGCTGGTATTTTCTACATCAAAAATGCCGATCCGGCGCAGGTAAGTCAAATTGTGGGTATCGCTTGTCCCACCACACTATTCCCCTACGCCCGTGAAAGCGTGGACAGCTTAGTCGTCAAAGGTGGATTTCCACCGATTCAGCTAGCGCAGGTGAATTTTGAAGCTCTATACGTGAAGGCTCTGCAAGAGCGGCAACAAAAGAGCCAAGAGCAAGGCGCTGAGAAGACGACTCACTAAAGAATGCCGTCGTAGCCTCGCTGACGCCAAGCTTCATAGAGTGTGATGGCGACGGAGTTAGCAAGGTTGATGCTACGGGTGGGGGCTTGCATCGGTATACGCAGCTTGCGTTCCGCTGGCCATCTGTCGAGCACATCATCGGGCAACCCTCGAGTTTCTGGTCCGTATAACAGCACGTCATTGGCGTCGAACTGGATTTCCGCAAAGTTGCGACTTCCCTTGGTGGTCATTGCGAACCATCGGTGGTCGGCCAATTTGCGCTCACAGTGATCCAGACTGTCATGCAGCGAGACGCTGGTGAAATCGTGATAATCAAGCCCTGCACGCCGCAGGCGTTTATCGTCCCATTCAAAGCCAAGCGGGCGAATCAGGTGCAGACTGTCGCCCGTATTCGCGCATATGCGAATAATGTTGCCGGTATTCGGCGGAATTTCGGGCTGAAAAAGTACGACATGCATGGGCAGTGCTACTGGGCGTTAAAGCTCAAGTTCCTGCATTTTGCGTGTCAGTGTATTGCGCCCCCAGCCAAGCAGCTCCGCCGCATCCTTCTTGCGCCCGCCGGTCTTGCGCAGCGCCGCATTGATCATGATGCGTTCAAATTTGGGCTGCGCGGTATCCAGTAATGTCAGATTCGGGTTTTTCTCCAGCTGTTGATTCGCCCACAGTTCCAGGCCGGACTCCCAACTGCCTTGCTCGGCATCGGTGTCGGTTTGCCGCAGCTCCGGTGGAAGATCCTCGATCAGAACGGTTCTGGAACTGGCCATCACCTGCAGCCAGCGGCACGTGTTTTCCAACTGACGCACGTTGCCGGGCCAAGGCATCAGGCTCAAATAGTCAGCGGTTGCGGGATCGAGCCGCTTGGGTTCGTCGCCAAGTTCGATAGCCGCTGCATCAAGAAAGTGCTGGGCGAGCAGAGCGATATCCTCGCGACGTTCTGCCAAGCCTGGGACGTGGACCCGAATGACGTTGAGGCGGTGAAACAGGTCATCGCGGAATTTGCCTTGTTCGACCAGCTTCTCCAGATTTTGGTGGGTGGCCGCAACGATGCGTACGTTAACGCTGACCGAATGGTGTCCGCCGACTCGGTAAAATTCATTCTCTGCCAGCACACGTAGCAAGCGTGTTTGCGCCGACGCGGGCATGTCACCGATTTCATCCAAAAACAATGTGCCGCCGTCAGCCTGTTCAAATCGACCGACCCGTCGTTGGGCTGCCCCGGTAAAGGCACCCTTTTCATGGCCGAAAAGTTCGCTTTCAATCAAATCGCTGGGGATCGCTGCAACATTCAGAGCCACAAATGGTTCGTTATGGCGAGGGGAGTGGCGATGCAGCGCCCGAGCAACCAGCTCCTTACCCGAGCCCGAAGGCCCGTTAATCAGCACGGTAACGTTGGACGAGGACAGCCGTCCGATGGCGCGAAACACCTCCTGCATGGCAGGTGCCTGGCCGATAATCTCCGTTGTCCGAACAGGTTCCGGCAGCTCCACGGATTTGACGTCTTGAGTTTGCGCAATGGCGCGTCTTACCACAGCAACGGCTTCATCCACATCGAAGGGTTTGGGCAGGTATTCGAAGGCGCCGCGCTCGAAGCTCGTGACCGCACTCTGCAAATCTGAGTGCGCTGTCATCACGATAATGGGTACATGAACGTGGGTCTCTTTTACCTGACGCAAGAAGTCGAGGCCCGATGTTCCGGGCATACGGATGTCGGTAATGATGGCCAATGGTGCTTCCGCACCCAGATGATGGAGCGCTTGATCTGCTGTATTAAAGGCGGTGATAGGTATGCCTGCCTGACTCAGGGCTCGGTCGAGCACCCAGCGAATTGCGCTGTCGTCGTCAATAACCCATACGTGCTGATTCATATTCGCCCTCTTTATGCGCTTGGCTGAGTGGATTGGTTAAATGGCAAGTAGACCGAAAAGACGGTGTTGCCCGGCCGGCTTGCTACCTGCAGTGCTCCACCGTGTTGGCCAATGATGTTTTGAGAAATGGAAAGCCCTAGGCCAGAACCCTCGGCACGGCCGCTGATCATGGGGAAAAATATTCTTTCGATGAGGTCCTCGGGCACGCCGGGGCCGTTATCGATAACGCTCAGATGCATGGCTTGTTTATGGCGAACGGACCCAATCGTAAATTGGCGTACCACCCGCGTTTTGAACGTAATGCGAGCCCGCTCGGTTCCTTGCAGGGCCTGACAGGCATTGCGAGCTACGTTGAGGATCGCTTGAATCAACTGATCTTGGTTGCCGTGAACCTCGGGCAGACTGGGGTCGTAATCCCGAGACCACTCCAGGTTGGTCAGGAATTCTCCCTGCAGAATCTGCATAACCCGTTCAATAATTTCGATCAAATTAACCGGTGCAAATTGCATCGGCTGCCAAGGGCCCAGCATGCGATCCACCAGGTCTCTAAGCCTGTCGGACTCGCTGATGATGATGTTGGTGTATTCCTTCAGATCTTTAGTGGGCAGTGCTCTTTCCAGCAGTTGGGCGGCACCGCGAATACCACCCAGTGGGTTTTTGACTTCATGCGCTAAGCCTCGAATGAGGCTGCGAGTCGTAATTTGCTGTTCTTGGGACAAGCTGGCCTGACTGATGGAGTTGATTCGACTGGTGGCGTGGAGCTCTAACAACAGTCCTTTCGGAGTTTCCAGATTCGTTACCGTCAAATCGACATGCTCGACGGTGTTCTCCGGCAGGTGCAGCGCAACATTTCTGGCGGTAAAGGGTTGGGTGTTGTCAATTGCCTGATGCAGAGATTCAACCAGGTCTTCCGCGCGAATCAACAAGCCGGTTAGCGGGCTGGCAATCACCGAACTGGCGGAGACATGAAGTAGGTCCTCCGCGGCGCTGTTCAGCCGAGTCAGGCGCAAGTTTTTATCCAGCACAATGACGGCCGTCGTTAGACTGCTGAGCAAATGTTCAGCAAGCTTATGATTTTGTCGCGGGCTCTTTTTTACCTGATTCATCATTTACTGGTTATTGAACGTCGATTCCGGTCGTGCCGATTCATGCTCGACTTCATAAAACAGAGCAAAAATCAGGCCCATTTCTTCGGGATGTAAGTGAGCGCACACTAACTGTCTGGCTCTTATTTCGTGTTGCTTCGCGAGTGCATGATGGCGCATGCGCTGCGTTATCGCTGATACTAGCGCACCAAATCAGTGCAAGCATCACTAAATCGTGCCCTCTGAGGCAAGCTTTGTGCACCGCTCCTATTGTTGGAGCAAAAAAAAGGGCGTCGACGGAGTCGACACCCTGTTGCTCAGAAACGCTGCTTAAGACAGCGCTTCTTTCGTGGTCTTAACGATCGCTGCAGCTACCTTATAAGGATCTGCATTTGAAGCCGTACGTCGATCTTCCAAGCGACCAACCCAACCGTCGGCGGGTGTGGTGACTGGGATTCGGATAGACGCGCCGCGATCTGAGATACCGTAGCTGAATTCGTCGATAGACTGAGTCTCGTGCTTACCGGTCAGACGCTGATCGTTTTCAGCGCCATATACGCTGATGTGTCGCTGGATGTTCTTACCGAACTCTTCGCAGATCTTGGTAAAGATCTCTTCTTTGCCTTCAGTCCGCATGGCTTCGTTGGAGAAGTTAGCGTGCATGCCGGAACCGTTCCAATCCAGATCGCCAAAGGGCTTGGGGTGCCAATTGATGGTGTAACCATACTTTTCACCGGTACGCTCTAACAGATAGCGAGCAATCCAGGTCTCGTCGCCCGCTTGCTTCGCACCCTTGGCGAATACCTGAAATTCCCACTGGCCCGCAGCCACTTCAGCGTTGATGCCTTCCACGTTAATACCGGCTTCGAGACAGATGTCGAAATGCTCTTCCACGCAGTCGCGACCGTGTGCATTACCTGCACCGACTGAGCAGTAGTAGGGACCCTGAGGTGCGGGGAAGCCGCCGGGAGGGAAGCCTGGTGGTAGTTGCGTATCCACATCCCACAAAAAATATTCTTGCTCGAAACCGAACCAGAAATCGTTGTCATCATCATCAATGGTGGCTCGACCGTTGGATGGGTGTGGAGTGCCATCCGCATTTAGAACTTCACACATTACCAAGTAAGCATTGTGACGGTCTGGATCTGGGTAGATGGATACGGGCTTGAGTAAGCAATCTGAGCTGCCGCCCTCTGCTTGTTCAGTCGAACTGCCGTCAAAAGACCACATCGAAACTTCTTCTAGTGCGCCAGTGAAGTTTTCTTTGCTCATTTGGGTCTTGCTGCGCAGACTCTGCGTGGGCTGGTATCCGTCCAGCCAAATGTATTCCAGTTTTGATTTCATGCTTGGTAAATCTCCTATTGTGTGGGTATCAGTGCTCTACGACAGTCTCGTGCCGCGTTTTATCTTTTCAGACCTTAAACGCACCATGCCTGACCATCGTGACAAAGCTTGCCGGCGTCGACTCATCCGTTGACGCGCAGGAGCTGAGCCCTGAGTCAAGGAAAGGCAAAATACGTGCCATGCCTGTTCTTATTTAAGTCTTTGAATTCTTTGAAATATTTTAAAAGCAAATATCTTAGCGCACCAAAATGGTGCGCGTTGTCCAGAGCTCAATGACGATCGCTCTATTCTGGTGCAAGTGGGACCGATACACAAACCCTCTGGCCAGATATTTGTCAGCGACAGGCGGTATTGCTGCCGAAAAATCCAGCAATACAGTGACAGTTTTAGGCGACAGTGCCGGTGGCTTCGGCCATAATCGCGCGCGCAAAAACCCGAGTCCCGAATATCCGTGCAGCCTTGCGCCTTGGCGAATGCTGTAAAAAAAGGAAGACACGTCTGTGCCTAATTTGAATGTCCGCAATGTCGCCATCATCGCTCACGTCGACCACGGCAAAACCACACTGGTCGACTGCCTGCTCCAACAGACTGGATTGCTGGACGCTAGCGCAGCAGAGCGGGCAATGGACAGCAACGACTTAGAAAAAGAACGTGGCATTACGATTCTTGCTAAAAACACGGCAATCAACTACCGGGATACCCAAATCAATATTGTGGACACTCCCGGACACGCGGATTTTGGTGGTGAAGTTGAGCGTATCCTGTCCATGGTCGATGCGGTGCTGTTGTTGGTTGATGCGGTTGATGGGCCAATGCCGCAAACGCGCTTCGTGACGCAAAAAGCGTTTGCCTATGGCCTGAAGCCCATTGTCGTCGTCAATAAAATCGATCGACCGGGTGCCGATCCTGACCGAGCCATCGATCAGGTCTTCGAACTGTTCGACAATTTGGGTGGCAGCGACGAACAGCTCGATTTCTCCTCGGTCTATGCCAGCGCGATTAATGGCGTCGCCGGTTTGGAGCTGGACGCCATCGCAGACGACATGAGCCCTTTGCTGGATATGATCGTCGACCAAGTGCCGCCGCCTGAGGTGGATGACACTGGCCCGTTCCAAATGCAAATCAGCTCCCTAGACTATTCAACCTACGAAGGTGTCATTGGCATCGGTCGGATCACTCGGGGCGTGGTCGAACGTAATCAACAGGTCATCGTGGTCGATCGCGATGGGGCGGAGCGCAAAGGCAAGGTGATGAACATTTATCGTCACAGCGGCCTTGAGCGGGTCGAGGCGACCTCTGCGAGTGCCGGGGACATCATCTGCCTGACGGGTATTGATAAGATCAACATTTCGGATACGTTGTGCGCGCCGGAATCTGTGGAGGCGCTGCCCCCGCTGTCTGTGGATGAACCGACCCTGACCATGATGTTCTGCGTAAACAACTCACCTTTGTGCGGCAAAGAAGGCAAGTTTGTAACCAGCCGTCAGATTCGCGAGCGATTGCAGACGGAATCGCTCCACAATGTGGCGTTGATGGTAGAAGACACGCCTGATCCAGACCGGTTTCGGGTGTCTGGTCGCGGTGAACTGCATTTATCCGTGCTGATTGAAACCATGCGTCGTGAAGGCTTTGAATTAGCCGTATCCAGACCTCAGGTCATTTACCGTGAAATTGATGGTGTGGTACACGAGCCTTTTGAAACCCTAACTCTTGATATTGAAGAGCAGCACCAAGGTAAGGTGATGGAATCTTTGGGCGACCGTCGTGGTGAGCTGCAGGAAATGCAGCCTGACGGCAAAGGCCGGGTGCGCCTTCAGTTTCGTATCCCGAGCCGAGGCATCATGGGCTATCGCCCGATTTTTCTCTCACAAACTTCTGGTACGGGCATCATGTCCTTCGCGTCGGATGGGTTTGGGCCTCGAACGGCAGAAGAAGTGGGTGCCCGAAAAAACGGCGTACTGATTTCCAACGCTCAAGGTAAGGCCGTTGGCTTCGCGCTTTGGAACTTGCAGGCGCGAGGCCGTATGTTGGTTAAGCCCAACGACATGATTTACGAAGGGATGGTCGTGGGCATTCACTCGCGCGCCAACGACCTGACAGTGAACGCGCTGAAAGAAAAGAAGCTAACAAACGTGCGCGCCTCCGGCACCGATGAAAACATTCAGCTCAGCGGCGCCATGATTATGACGTTGGAACAAGCGTTGGAATTCATCGACGACGACGAGTTGGTTGAAATCACGCCGGAAAATATTCGGGTGCGAAAGCTTTTATTGAAGGAAAACGAGCGCAAGCGCGCCTAGCCTTGGGATGTCAGTGCAACGGTTTGTTCTGACATGAAGGCCGTCATCCAACGGGTAAGCCGCGCCATCGTCGCGGTAGATGGCCACGTCGTCGGCGAGATCGAACAGGGCATGCTGATCTACCTTGGCGTTGGGTCGGCTGATGGATCCGATCAAGTCGCTTGGTTGGTCGATAAGATCGCGAATCTGCGGATATTCGACGACCCGGCAGGTGTTAAGACGACGCTCAGCATCAAGGACATTGGCGGAGCAGCCTTGGTGATTTCACAGTTTACGTTGCTGGCGGATGCCACAAAAGGCAGGCGACCCTCGTTTACGCCGGCTGCAGCGCCAGAAAAAGCGAGCGCACTCTATGACACCTTTGTTGATGCGCTTGGTCTCCAGGTCCCCGTGCAAAGCGGTCGCTTCGGTGCTGATATGCAGGTGACGAGCGTTAATGAGGGGCCCTTTACCTTGGTGTTGGAGCACCCCCCACCAGAACGAAGCCAACAGGCTGGCCAAGCCTAGGATAATTACAGATCCAGCGTATCGTCTTCCATGGGTGCTCGTTTCTCGACCAAGCGCGCCATGAGAATCCCGAACTCAAATAACAACCACGTTGGTAGCGCCAACAACAGCTGCGATACCACATCTGGCGGGGTGAGCAGCATACCGGCGATGAAGCAGCCAATAATGACGTAAGGCCGTTTGTTGGCCATGCTGTCGGCGGTGGAGAGCCCGGACCATGCCAGCAAAAATGTGGCTACTGGTATCTCAAAGGCAATGCCAAAGGCGAGGAACATTTTCAGCACGAAATCCAGATACTGGTTGATATCCGTCATCATTTGCACGCCTTCAGGACTGACGGCAACGAAGAAGCTGAACACCAAGGGAAAGACCAAAAAGTAGCTGAAGGCCATGCCGGTATAGAAGAGCACCACACTGGAAAACAGCAGTGGAAAGGCGAAGCGTTTTTCACTGCGATACAGTCCGGGCGATACGAAGCCCCAGAGCTGGTGCAGTAAAAAGGGGACGCCAATGAAGATCGCGGTATAAATGGCAAGCTTGAAGGGCGTTAAAAAAGGGGAGGTGACTTGTGTGGCGATCATGGAAGAACCGTCTGGGAGCGCGTCTACCAAGGGCGCCGATACGAAGTTAAACAGCGGCTCTGCGTAGTAGTAAATGGGTATGAAGAGCAGAGCCACCAAGGCGAGGCTGCGCAGGATACGGCTGCGTAACTCAATCAGATGCTCAAGAAACGGCATTTCCTTGCCGGTAGTTTCCTCAGCAGTGTCTGGCTCGCGGCTCATGGCGTGTTGGCAGACGAGGTGTTATCGGCCGAGTCGGGGTTGGTGTCGCCTTCCGACGGTGCGCTGACAGCGGGCGGTTGAATCGTATTTTTCACATCGTCTTCTATCTGCTTCATTTGCGCCATGACCGACTCGTTGTGCAGTTGGCGCCGTACATCGTCCATGCCGATTTCTTGCTCCAGCTCTACTTTCATCGCAGAAAAAGAACGTGATATGCGGCCTACCCACAAACCGAGTGTTCGCAGAGTCTCAGGCAGGCGCTCGGGACCGATGACCAATAGTGTCACCAGTACGATCAGCATCAATTCCATACTGCCGAAATCGCTAAACATGCGGTGTTTGAATTCTCCAGGGTCGAAGGGTTCGGGGTGCCTTAACTCGGCTACCGTGGGATGCGGCGTTTACTTGGTTTCTTGCTCCGCGGTTTTCTGAGTACCCGCGTCGTTGGATACATTTTCACCATCAATCACCTTGGCGGCCCCAGGTTCTGGGTTTTCCGTCGGCTTGTCTTCATCTGCAACCGCGGTGCGGAAACCCTTAATGGCATTGCCAAGGTCAGAGCCAATATTTTTTAAACGTTTAGGACCGAAGATCAGCAGCACGATGGCCAGAATGACCAGCAGTTCTTGTATACCAAATCCAAACATTGGGAATCTCCGATAACAGTTGGGCGATTATAGGACGCTTTGTTGCACCAGTGACAGTGGGGTGCACTAACGGCCGGCTTTTTCCTCATGCCCACCGACACCGAATCGGGCCGCAAGTTCATCGAGCACATCTTGGGCGGACAAGTCTAATTCACTGAGCATTACCATGGTGTGAAACCATAAGTCGGCTGTCTCTTTCACGACGTCGATAGTCTGGGCGGGATGATTCTGGGCGTCCTTGGCCGCCAGAATCACTTCGGTGGCCTCCTCGCCGACCTTCTCGAGAATTTTGTTCAACCCTTTGCTGTGCAGTGACGCCACATAGGACGTTTCGGGGTCTTGGCTTTTGCGTTGCTCAAGTACTTCGGTCAGTTGCTCTAATACGCTCATAAGAGGGCACCATCAGGACTGGAGCGGTGACAGTATCAGCGCAGGGCAGAAAATTGAAAGATAAGTAGAGACTTTCGACGATTTCCCGCCAGCCCTGTCAGTCACTTCCTGATCCGCTGGCGTATTTGGCAGCGTCATCTTGGCCCAGACGGAATGCAGCGTCGACGTCCGTAGCGCCTGTGCAGCCCCATGTGGCCACGGGTATGGGCCGGCTCGGTTGAACGTAGGTACCACCAAAGTAGTTGAAGGTGAGTGGTCGATCACTGTGATGACGCGTCAAAAGTGTGAGACAAGCCAAGGGCTCTTTTGAACTGGCGTTAAGAAAGCTGGGACTGGAACAGAGGTAGCCGCCGTCGAAATAGGTTTCGCCCTTGTACTCTCGGCCTGAGACGAAGGGCGCGGCAGCGGCGGTCGCCTCAAGGCAGCGTAGGGCTTGAAGCAAATTTTCGCATTGAGACAGGTCAAGAAAGTCTGCGGTCAGTCCGGCCAATTTGCGAGGTAGGGGCTGTGTTTTGGGCCACTTCACGTTGGCTCGATTCATCAGATAGCGGCAGGCGGCTGTGAGTACGGTCCAGTGTTTTCTGCGTTGATTGTCGAGTTTGGCGACCGATACCTTAAAAGTAGAGTTTTGCAGCTTTAGAAATTCCGCCGGTCCTAAGAATTCTCTAAGCCACTGGGGATAGATAGTGTTTTGCGCAAAGCGTGGTTTAGATAAATATTTTCTGTGCGTCCAATGAACAATTTTGAGATTTTCTTTGTACAGCTCTTTGCAGGCGCGAAGCGCCTCGTGGGTGGTTTCTGTGATTAAGGCTGCCGCGATGCCAGCCCTGGCGCTGCGGGCGATCACGGACTGCGGCATCTCCCAGTCCATTCGTTGCAGCGCTGAGACGAAACCGGCTTGCCACCAACATCGGTTGCCACCACCGGTAAACGCGATTGTGTGGAAGTTGCGGCTGTACATTGAGGCTCCAGTCGTTTGACGTCATCTCATGCTAGCGAGTTTGCATTGGGTGGCTGGCGTTCACGGTTGAGTGAGGCCAAATGACAGACAGACGGTATGTTTGGGAGTCAAGCAGAGCGATTTGCTAGTTCGAAAACCATACAGCGACGGCAGCAACCGTTGCGATTGCCAGCCACCAACGCCGTCGCCGGCTGCGCCGCTGCATGTGCTGTAACCGGTCACCCAGTTCTTGCAGGTCTTTTTCCTGATGTGCCAACTGTTTGCGCAGATCAATGGTCTGGGTGTCATCAAGCAAACTGGGTAGCCGATGCAGTTCGCTCCACAGCTTCGGGCCTTGGTTCAGAAGTTTGCCGATAACGGCGACGGCACCGAGATTGCGAACCGCCCAGCGCCGCATGAAGGGTTCGGCTGTCTCCCACAGATCCAGCTGAGGATACAGTTGACGGCCCAAACCCTCGACATACAGTAGAGTCTTTTGCAGTAGGACGAGCTGAGGCTGCACCTGCATGCCAAATTCTCGCGCTGCCTCCAGCAGCTCCGTCATAAACGCCGCGAAGGATATCTCGCTGAGTGGCTTGGCAAAGATGGGATCGCATACCGAACGAATCACTTGCTCAAAGGCATCGGCGTCGGTGTCTGCTGGTATCCAGCCGGAGCGCAGGTGCAGGTTGACGATTTGTCGGTAGTCTCGAGCAAAGAATGCGATCAGATTCTGTGCGATATAGGACTGGTCGGACTCGCTCAAGCTGCCAATGATGGCGCAATCTAAGGCGATCCATCTTGGGTCGTTGGGGTTGGTGATGTCGACGAAAACATTGCCGGGATGCATATCGGCATGAAAAAAATTGTCATCAAAAACTTGTGTGAAAAACGTTTCGACGCCCTTGTGTGCTAACACTTTGAAGTCGACTCCAGCCTCGCGAAGCCGATCCAGCTCGCCTATGGAGGGGGCGTCAATACGCTCCATCACCAGCAGGTTTTCTCGGGTGAACCGAGGGTAGAGCCGGGGAACGAAGAGCAGGGGCGAATCCGCGAAATTGCGTCGCAGCTGTATTTGATTGCGCGCCTCCAAAAACATCGACAGCTCTGCCAGCATTACGGCCAGTTGGTCACGCATGATTTGTTGCAGGTGCAGTTGTTGAAGAATGGGCAGACGCCCAGCCAACCATTCTGCCAGCTCGATCAGTGCGCCCATCTCACGGCGGATTTGGCTTTCGATATGGGGCCGAACCACCTTGATCACAACGGCTTCACCTGTGACCAATTGGGCACCGTGCACCTGTGCGATGGAAGCGCTGGCGATGGGCCGGGATTCGATGTGCTCAAACGCCGGCAGCGCCTGTTCCCCCAAGGATTGCTGAATGATCTCCATGGCGTCTCGCTGTGCAAACGGTGGCACGCGATCTTGGAGTTGCGCCAGACCCTGACAAATTGCGTGACCAAAAATATCGGGACGTGTGGACAGTAATTGTCCTAGCTTGATGTACACCGGTCCTCGAGATGCCAATGCCGCCGCCAGCTGAGCCGGCATATCCTTGGGGGCAGGTAGGACAAGCCTCAGCACGGTCAACAGCCCTCGGGTCATTGGGCTGGGTATGTGCTGGGTTGGAATCAGATGATGTAACCGGAAGCGCAGAAACACACCAGCCAGTCCCAGCAGGTAGCGCAGAGTCGACAGGGGCATCAGTCTTTGATGCCTTGGTGTTCGTATTGGCCGAGCTTTGCCTGTAGCCGATCCACTCGCAGCCGAAGTTGGTCTATTCGGTCGTGCAGTTGATCGGCTTCTGGTTCGGTAGAGTAACGGGCCGCCATGTAAGACTGGGCTTTTTCCTGGGCCTCACGACCTGAACTGCTGAACAACTCTTTCAATGTGGCGGCGCCAAGCTCCAGCAAGGCGGCTGCGCGCTGGGCCTTATCGTTGCCGATAACATTTGCTAAAGGTTTCACCAAGTCAGGACTAAAGGCGCTGGTCAGAGCCTGAAGTTGCATCAGCAGAGTTGCGTCACCGTCAATCTCAACGGGATCCGTACTTCGGCCGGTGAGCAGGGTTTGCAACAGTGCCTTGGGGCTGCCGGTGATTGCGACGTTTGGTTTGCTCCCGGGCCCGGTTCGTAAATCAACATGATCCTTGGCCAGCACGAGATGCCATGTCAGATCTGGTTCCAGGCAGTGAATTTCTATGACCTGCCCGGCGAATGCCTCGAACTGTCGTGCAGTCTGGGGATCGAGAGTCAGGGCCTGCTCACTGAATTGGGCAAGCAGGCGTCTCAGCCCAAGCAGGAAAGTGTCTGTGCCGTCACGCATCAACGTCAGCGAGTTGTGCCGGTCTCGGGTTTCATCCCTCGATGAATCGCCGCGATGCCGCCCACGAGATTGTGAAAGTCGGCGTCTACAAATCCGGCGTCTTCGAACATCTGCTTTAGCGTTTTTTGATTCGGGTGCATACGGATGGACTCTACCAAATACTGGTAGGGCTGAGCGTCACCCACCAGCAGTTTACCGACGGGTGGCCATAACGCCTGAAAGGCGCGATACGCGGTGTCGAGAACCGGGTCTGTAGGTTTCGAAAATTCCAGCACCAATAGCGGTGCACCGGGCTTTAGAACCCGTAGCAGTTCGCCAAGGGCCTGATCTTTGTCTGTGAAGTTGCGAATGCCAAAGCTGATGCAGGCACAGTCGAATGTTTCATCGGCAAATGGCAATGTCTCGGCTGGTGCCTGACAAAATTGCACCTGCGCCAGACCTTGATTTAACAATCGATTGCGGCCGACCTGCATCATAGGCCTGTTCAGGTCGGTCAAAACAACCCGACCCTGTTCCCCGACGACAGGGGCAAACAGTGCTGCCATGTCGCCGGTACCCCCGGCCAGGTCAAGTACGTGATGGCCTTCGCGAACGCCGGACATTTGCAGCACCATACGTTTGAACAGGCGGTGTGTACCCAGCGACATCAGATCGTTCATGAGGTCGTAACGGCCAGCGACGGCTTTGAATACGTCCCCAACTTTCCGGGTTTTCTCAGCGGGTGAGACGTTTTCGAAGCCGAAGTTGACTTGGTCTTTTTCTGGTTTCGAACGGTCTGTATCGACGGACTCGGTCATCGCTGCAGGTCTTGTGCTTGGCTGGATGCGAACTATAGCGCGGATGCAGCTTTGGTTCCCATCCGCCTTGTCAAGTTCCAAACTTCGGGCTCGGACGCTATTTGGGCGTCCACTGGCTGACGGGGATATTGGGCAGTCTGGACGCATTGGCTTGCTTGAGTTCCAGCAGATAGTCCTGCCAGAAGCGATCCTGTTGAGACCCCATTTCCTGCAGATAGGCCCAGGCGTAGATGCCGCTGTCGTGGCCATCATCGAATGTGATGCGAATGGCGTAGTTCCCGACGGGCTCTATTTGCCGAATGCCCACGTTCTTTTTACCAGTCTGCAGGGTGCGCTGATCTGCAGAATGCCCTCGTACCTCCGCCGATGGCGAATAGACCCGCAGCAGCTCCGCTGGAATTTGGTACTGCTCGGTATCCCACTGCAGCTCGAGGGTATGGGCGATCTTGTGGTACGTGATGTGCTTGGGCGGTTGCATAGGGTTACAGAATAAACCGTGAGAGATCGGTGTCACTAACCAGATCGCTCAAATGTGTATTCACGTAGTCTGCATTGATCAAAATATGCTCGCCAGCATGTTCATCGGCAGCAAAAGATAGGGGCTCCAACAGGCGCTCCATGACGGTATGCAGGCGTCGCGCGCCGATGTTTTCCGTACCTTCATTCACCTGCCAGGCCAGTTCGGCAATACGCTCGATACCGTCGGCATCGAATTCCAGTGACACGTCCTCGGCGGCCATCAGTGCTTGGTATTGCTCGCATAAGCTCGCCTTTGGCTCGGTCAAGATGCGGCGAAAGTCGTCGGGAGTCAGCGCTTGCAGCTCTACCCGAATCGGCAGGCGACCTTGCAGCTCCGGAATCAGATCTGATGGTTTGGCCAAATGGAACGCACCGGAACCGATGAACAAAATATGATCAGTGCTGATGGCTCCATACTTGGTGCTGACCGTGCAGCCCTCGATCAGCGGTAGTAGGTCGCGCTGCACTCCCTCTCGGGACACGTCGGTGCCGGAGGTTTCAGAGCGTTTGGCGACCTTGTCCAGTTCGTCGATAAAGACGATGCCGGTTTGTTCGACGGCGTCTACCGCCTTGCTGCGAATTTCCTCTTCGTTGATCAGGCGGCCGGCTTCTTCATCTTGCAGTCGTTTGCGGGCTTCCTTAATGCTCAAGCGCTGTTCTTGTTTTTTGCCCTGACCCAAATTCGAAAACATGTTTTGCAGTTGGCTGGTCATTTCTTCCATACCGGGAGGTGTCATGATTTCGACCCCAACCGCAATCTGCTCAAGTTCAATATCGATCTCTTTGTCGTCCAGCTCGCCTTGACGTAGCTTTTTGCGGAACATCTGGCGGGTCGAGCTTTCGGCGGATTCTGCTGTTCCGTCAGTGTTGCGTGGCGGTGGCAACAAGGCGTCTAAGATTCGCTCCTCGGCCCGATCGCCAGCCTGACTGGCGACTTCCTGCATCTGGTCCTGACGTAGCAGATTGACTGCCGTATCCGCCAGGTCACGAACGATGGACTCGACGTCGCGGCCCACATACCCCACTTCAGTGAACTTGGTGGCCTCTACTTTGATCAAGGGGGCGTTGGCGAGCTTGGCCAGTCGGCGCGCAATCTCAGTTTTGCCAACACCGGTTGGGCCGATCATCAGGATATTTTTCGGACTGACTTCATCGCGCAGTTCGGGGTCGAGCTGCATGCGTCGCCAGCGGTTGCGTAGGGCAATCGCCACAGCGCGTTTGGCATCGCTCTGACCGACAATGTGTCGATCCAGCTCAGCCGCGATTTGTTTGGGTGTTAGCGAGTCGTTATTTGGCATCAGTGGACAGAGTTTCCAGAGTCAGTGAATGGTTTGTGTACACGCAAATGTCGCCAGCAATGGCCATGGCTTTGCGCACCACGTCCTCGGGACTGAATTCGGTGTTCTCCGCTAAGGCTGTGGCGGCGGCTCGGGCATAGTTGCCGCCAGAACCGATCGCCAAAACGCCTGCTTCAGGTTCAATAACGTCGCCATTGCCGCTGATGAGCAACGTTGCGGTCGCGTCGGCAACGATGAGCATGGCTTCCAGTTTGCGAAGTGCCCGATCTGAGCGCCATTCCTTGGCCAATTCCACCGCTGAACGCGCCAACTGTCCGTGGTACTTTTCCAGCGCTGCTTCAAATTTTTCGAACAGGGTGAACGCGTCCGCCGTGCTACCGGCGAAGCCTGCGATGACCCGGTCGTGGTGCAGTTTGCGAACCTTGATGGCGTTGCCTTTCATCACCGTGTCGCCCAGTGAGACCTGGCCATCGCCCCCAACAGCAACCTGATGTTGGTTTCGGACACTTAAGATAGTGGTGCCGTGAAAAGCTTGCATAAGCGACCCCGTATTGTGTAGCCGCCAGTGAATGACTTCAGGCGAATTGAGTAAAAGGGTAGATTAAGATGGCACAAGGGTGGCGTTCTCAATCGGAAAAAACAATATTGCGGCCATTGTCCTGGGAAACAAGGGCTGCGGGACTACTGCAAAATGACCCCCGAAATCCCCTGTTCGCGTAGCTTGGTGAGTGCCCGATTGGCATCAACGCGACGCTCAAAGGGCCCCAGCATGACTCGATGCCACTCGCCTGTACTGCTCGTGCCAGTCACAACCGTGGCGGATAAGTTGAGCAGAATCAGTTTGGCGCGTAACTCATTCGCATCACCTTCGTCGCGAAATGAAGCCGCCTGGACGCGAAAACTGGTGGGTTTAGCTGTGGGATTTGCTGGCCTGCTTTCATAGGCGGTCGTATCGACCTGAATTTCGCTGTCTTTCAGCAAGTCCGGGAACTCAAAGGTGACCCTTGGTTTTACTGATGAAGTTTTGGCTGATTCGCGAGCAACGCTGGGCTCAGTGCCGATCCATTCAGGCAAGTACGCGGCAAGAAGTACGATAATGGCTCCGAAGATTGCGCCGGATGAAAAGCTTGGACCATGGAAGCTGGTGCCTTTTTTGCTGCGGGTAGGTGTTGCTCGGGACGATCTTGGCTTGGCCGCAGGGCGGGCTCTTTTTTTGGCGGGTTTTGCAGATTGCCCGCGATTGGCGAAGTCCTTGGTCATGCACATCCGATGGTGGCGATTAAAAGTAGTACAAGCTTGCCATCCACTATAGCGCGCCTGTGGTTTGATGGCGAAGGCAGAGAGGCTGGCCATTGCTGTTTTACATGGCGTCGTAGGGGTCGACGTCTATGGACCAACGCAGATTCGCGTGGGTCTTGGGTTGCCCCAGCCCGGCAAGTACCCGATGTAGCAAGGGTCTGGTTGTTGCCATGATGATCAGTTGAAAGCGTGCGCGCTTGGCTAGGCGGGCCATCGGCGCGGGAATAGGTCCCAGCAATTGAACGGATACCTCTCGGCTACTGAGCTCTTGGCTCAGATGGCCTAGCTGGGCTTTGCACTGCTGTAAGAAGTCTCGCGCCATAGCCGGCTCGAAAGCCTCCGCTCGCAGCATGGCCATAGGTTGCGCTGGCGGCAGGCCTGCATCGACTCGGCTGGTTAGCTCAGCGTGCGCGAAACCTCTGTAGCCTTGGTCGATTAGCCGCTGCAGTAATGGGTTTTGCGGTTGGTAGGATTGAATCCACACTTCCCCAGAGCGTTCGGCTCGGCCTGCCCTGCCAGCCACCTGCACAATCAGCTGGGCCGTGCGCTCGGGGGCACGAAAGTCTGGGCTGAGGAATCCGGCGTCGGCGTTTACCACGGCTACCAGAGTCACTGCAGGGAAGTGATGCCCTTTGGCGAGCATTTGAGTGCCAACCATGATGCACGGCTTACCCTGCTGTATGCGCTCCAGCTGATCGTTTAATTGTCGATTGCTGCGGGTGGTATCGCGATCGACTCGATAGAGCGATACCCCGGGAAAGAGCTCGGCCAAGGCTTCTTCGGCACGCTGGGTACCCATACCAACAGGTAGCAAATCACCCTGTCCGCAATGTTCGCAGACATCGGGTATTGCAAAGCGAAGATTGCAGTGATGACAAATCAGTTGCTCAGGTTGGCGATGCAAGGTGAGTTTGGCGTCGCAGTCCGAACATACGCTCTGCCACCCGCAGCTCTTACACAGCAGGGTCGGCGCGAAGCCTCGACGGTTCAGGTAAACCAATACCTGCCCCTCCTTGGCCAAGTGAGTACGGATGACTCGGATTAACGTATCGGAAAAACCACCGCGTAGGCTTTGGCCGCGCAAATCGATGGTCTGATAGGTCGGCATCAGCGCGCCGCCGGCACGCTCAGACAAGGTGAGATGTCGATATCGACCGCGTTGTACGTTATAGAACGATTCTAGGGAAGGCGTCGCTGAGCCAAGTAGCAAGGGTATGCCGAGGCTTTGTGCCCGTTTCACCGTCAGGTCTCTCGCGGAGTAGCGCAGACCTTCCTGTTGCTTGTACGAGCTGTCGTGTTCTTCATCGACGATGATCAAACCGAGTTCCTTGAACGGGGTAAATACCGCCGAACGGGTACCGATGAGGATGCGTATATCGCCAGAACGACACCTTAGCCAGGTTTGCAGTCGCTGCTGATCGGTTAATGCAGAGTGGATCATGCCTGTGCTGCCGAAGCGGTTTTCAAAACGTGCAAGGGTTTGGGGAGTGAGGGCTATTTCGGGGACAAGTACCAATACTTGTTTGCCGGCGGCCAACACGGGCGCCATGCTTTGGAGGTAGACCTCGGTTTTGCCCGAACCCGTTACCCCTTCCAGTAAGAAAACCTCGAAACGGTCGGAAGCAGTAACGTGATCGATTGCCTGGCGTTGTTCTTGGGTTGGCGATAGCGGCTCTGCCAAGACAGAATCGGTCTCCAGCGCCTTACGTTCAACAACGCCCATATCTTCGAGTTTGCGCAACATCGGTCGATTGAAGCCGGCAGACGCGAGCGCTTCGCCGGACTGTGGCTGACCCGTATGTTGTAGGTGTTCGACCAGTGCCTTTTGAGTTTTCGCACGCGGGCTAATGCCCTCGGCATTGATTAGGTGCCAGACATCCGGCGGCGGTGCCGGTTTAATCTTAAAGGCAGAACCCTTACGGGCCGCGCCAGGGAGCACCGTGGCAAGGACTTCGCCCAAGGGGTAGTGGTAGTACCCGCTCATCCACTGGGCCAAGTCCAGCAGTTCTTTCGCAATGGCGGCATTGTCGTCCAAAATTTCGAGCACGGCCTTAGTGGTGGCGTGTGGTGTCTCAACAGATGTACTCACGCAGATGCCGATCACTTCACTGCGACCAAAGGGCACACGTAGCCGCGCGCCGACGGCTGGGGTCGGAGCCTCTTGTTCTAAGTGGTAGTCGTAAACCGAGTGCAGTGGTCTGGGGACAGCGACTTGGATGATGCGTTTGGTGTCAGACATGTCCTATTCTACTGAGACAGTGATTGCAGTTGATAGCGAAGGAGGTGTTTTCTTATCGTCTATCGCGAATTTAGAGTGGTTGCGGCAGGGGATTCATCTGTTAAACTTCGCGCCCGTTTTATGACAAGCAAGCAGCCGATATGAAGCCTGAAATTCATCCCCAGTATAATGTCATCAATGCCACTTGTAGCTGTGGCAACAAGATGGAAATTGGTTCAACTCTGGCAGAAGACCTGCACTTGGACGTATGTTCAAGCTGTCACCCATTTTATACCGGCAAGCAAAAAACCATAGATTCAGGCGGCCGCGTTGAGAAATTCCGTCAGCGTTTTTCTAAGCGCACCAGCTCTGGTAGCTAAATCCTCGACGCGCTAACCCTCGACAAGAGAGGGGGTTTTAGGTGGTGTGCTGAGGCGCACGTGACGCCAAAAGGAAAAAAGAAGACTAGAAAGGAGGCTCGCCTCCTTTTTTTGCGCCTGACGCGAATGCCAAGACCTTAGAACAAATCCACGGCCCTAATGACATCGTTCTCGGCTTCCTGCTGGTTCAACGTCGATGACGCGTCCGGTGCGTTTTCAGCAAGGAATATCTCTTCGATGGACGCTGGGTTTGTCGCCGCGGTGGGCAGCCCCGTCGTGCTATCGATGCGCAGCGTCACGACACCGGGAGGCTGTAGCATACGATTTTCTGGCACATCGGCTAACGCCTCATCCATAAAATCAATCCAGATCGGCAGCGGGATATTGGAGCCGTAAGCGTTTCGCCCAAGCGGTTGCTGATCTTTAAAACCAACCCAAACGCTGGCAACTAAGGATGAGTTAAATCCGTTAAACCAGGTATCGGATGCGTCGTTGGTGGTGCCGGTTTTACCCGCTAGATCTTTTCGACCCAGACTTCGCGCCCGTCGTCCCGTGCCCAAGTCGATGACGTCCCGGAGCATGGACTGCATGATGTATGCGTTGCGCTCTTCGAGTACGCGCTCAGCTGGGACCGGGGTTTCGGCGCGAAAATCCACGGTTTCTCTCTTCACCATCAACTCGTCCAGAATATTGGCTCGTAGCCACTGTCTTGGATCAATCGGTACGATGTCGTTGGTTGACTCTGTTGGCGCGTTATTGTCTTCCGCTGCCGCGTTGTCTTCGCAATCCTTGCAGACTGTGGCTGGGTTGGTGGCAAACAGAACGTTGCCTTTTTGATCAATCAGACGATCGACAATATGCGGTTCTACCAAGTACCCGCCGTTCGCGAGCACTCCGTAGGCTCGCACCATGTCCACAGGCGCTACGGTCATGGTTCCGCCACCCAAGGCGAGCTGGGTATTGCGTGGAAATGACGCCATGTCGAAGCCAAATTTGCTCACGTCGTTGAGCACGTTACCCGCGCCGATTTTTAGCAGCACGCGCATGGAAACCAGATTGATTGATCGGTACAGCGCTTGCCTCAAGCGCGTCGGCCCGTTGTAACGGCTGTTGTCATTTTCAGGACGGTACTGGGACTCGAGGTTGGCGTCGTCAAAAACCAGTGGAGCGTCGAGAAAGATGTCTGCCGGGGTAATGCCGCGGCTTAGCGCCGAGCTATAAACAAAGGGTTTGAAGCCTGAACCCGGCTGGCGCTGTGCCTGTAGCGCGTAGTTGTACTGATTGCGATAGAAGTCATAGCCGCCAACCACGGCTCGTATGGCACCATTGCTGGGATCCATCGCGATTAAAGCGCCTTGAATCTCGGGTAGCTGAGTGAGCAACCAAATCGGTTGGTCGGAGGGAACTGTCCCAGCCTCGTTGTCCGCGTCAGAGATATTCACGCGAACGATATCGCCAACGGCGACAATATCACTCATACGTTGAGGACGCGGGCCGCGTTCGTCCACCGAAACATATGCCCTTGCCCAGCGACTGTCCGCCAGCCGAATTTTGCCGATGCCAACATCTGCAGCAAAGACTAAGGCATGGTCTTGATTGACCTGCAGCACGATTCCGGGCGTTTGTTCTGCATAGGTCGTCAGGGTGCTGAGGCGCTCGAGCAGTTGGCCATACAAATCCTCTGTGTTGACAGGTTCTGCGATTGTATCCAGCGGATCTACGACGCTTTCTGCTGGCGGTACCGCAGTCGCTTTCCCATAACGTTCGTCAATCAGCAAACGCAGTGGCTCCGAAACTTGCGCTTCCGCGCCTCGATAGCCGTGGTCTTGATCGTATTTGAGCAGTCCGCGCCGCAGGGCTGCCGTGGCTTCGCGCTGTTTGGGCCCCTCTAGGGTGGTAAATATTTCGTATCCACCGGTGTATAAGTCCGGGACTTTGCCCACAACTTCTTGGCGGGCCCATTCGGAAACATAGGGGCTGGGTAAATCCAGTTCCCGTGCATAAACCTTAGCCGTGATGGGGGCAGTCACGGCCTCTTCGTATTCTGCTCGGCTAATCGACTCCTGATCGAGCATGCGGCCTAGCACCTGATTGCGCCGACGCATAGCCCATTCTGGGCCGTTGATGGGATTGCCCGCTTCCGGGCGCTGTGGGATTCCCGCCAACATGGCCAGTTGAGCCAGCGACAGTTCCTCTAGCGGTTTGCCATAGTAAGTGACCGCGGCTGCTTGTGCGCCATAAGCCCGTTTGCCGAAAGGTACCAGGTTGATATACAGCTCAAGGATCTCCTCCTTGGTTAGTTCCTGTTCGATTTTCAATGACAGCAACATTTCTTTAAATTTTCGTAAAAAGCTGCGCTCCAGAGTAAAGGAGACGTTTCGCGCTAGCTGCATGGTGATGGTGCTGGCACCGCCTAATCGATCGTCGCTGAAGCCCGCCAAGCTGGCTCCCAGTTGCAGCACGTCGTTGGCCAAGGAGATGTAATCGATGCCGCTGTGTTGGTAAAAGCGTTTGTCCTCGGTATCCAAAATGGCGCTGATAAATGCTTCTGGCACGTTTTCGATGGCGATTGGGATTAAGCGGCGCTCGCCAAACTCACCCAACAGCTCGCCGTCCTTGGCGTAGATGCGCAGCGGTGCTTCCAAGGTGACATTACGAAAGGTGTTTGCATTGGGGATTTGTGGATTGAGGTAGATATAGCTTCCTGCAATGCCGATTACGATCGTGCACAGGGTCGCCAAGCCAAGGATGGCGAGGAAGCTCAATACGGGATGTTTGCGCGTTGACCGCTGATTACTGTTCATATCGCTGGATTCGGCTGCCAGAAGAAAACGGACGGTGCGTGACGAGCATAGCAAAAGCCGTGTGGCAGAGCACCGTCACCGTTGTAGTCGTGGGCAACCGTTGACCGAGCCGCAGGCTTACAGCGCCTAGCGATTTCAGACCTATTGGTTCGGTTCTACGCAGATCAGGGTTTGGGTTTTCTGTTGATCTTGATTGGGTTATGCGTTTGAAAGGCCAGCACACGACTAAAACGAAGGACGCCCTAGGGGTTTACATTGATCAGCGTACGATCGCTTTGTGTATTGTTCGCGACTGCACCGAAGGTTCAAACCCGGGCAAGAATATCCGTCTGCTGACCCTTATAGACCGAACGACTCAAAGCAGTGCGGATCGCCTTGTTCAGGCAGTGACCACCCGGTGTGCGGGTGAGCTTGGCGATGCGATTTTTGCGTCCGGCTGCTGGATGGCCATCGGGCAAGCGCAGTGCCTTGCGGTTCCATTGGCTCACGTTTTACATCCGGAAGCCCTGCTGCATCTTGATGTGGCGAGAGAGCTCAGCGCCTATGTTGCCGCTCATGTGGCCGAGCATATGGATCAAGACGCGAGCTTTGAAGAGGATAAGTCACTGTCTCAGGGTAGTTGGTTGGATGACGCTCGTCGTAAAAATCCCCCGTTTTTTGATTATGTCTTGCGCAAACGGCAGCACGAAACAGATGACGCTGAGGCGTGGCTTTGGTGGGCATCGAGTGATTCAGAGGTTGAACTCCGGGAAGCGATGGGCCGAACGGGCATACCAATAGAGGGGTTGATCCCTGACGGTATCGCCTTGTATCGGGGTCTGCTGCATTACTGGCAAGAAAACGGCGCTTCGCCAGATTGTCTGCAAGGCGAATGGGTGTTGATTGATGTCTCGACACAAACCTCGGCGTGGTTTTTTTGCGATTGTTGGTTTCAAGCCCGCAAACAATACGGAAACGATGACATTGCCCGGGACCGAGAAATACACCGGCGACACACCGTCGTGATTTGGGGATGCGCCAACGATCTTGAGCATTTGCCTCTTGAAACGGAATGCGTTCTTGATCATTTGCTGCGGCCTCAGGGTCTGGGAGGCTGGACATCGCCCGCCAAGGAAACCGTTTCTTCGTTAGTTGCCTTGGGTCTTGCGCTGCAAGGGGTGGCCCCGCGGGTTTGTGAGTGGCATACCGCCGGCGACAGCCCCACCATCAATCTGTTGCCTTGGCGCGGTCAGCGGCTGCAGCGGTTGCGTTCCCAGTTGCTTGCTCACATCGGTATCGCCGCGAGCCTGTTTACCCTCACGGCTTTATTATGGGCTGGGCTCTTGAACGGAGTGTTGCAGCGCGACCGAGTCCATCTGGTCACCGTGGCGCAGCGGCTGGAGCAGAAAGAGCAGAGTAAGCGTCAGGCCGAGCAACAGCAGAAAAACAGGCGTCAAGACGAACGAACGCAAGACCAATTGGTCAATCTGGCGGGCACTGGTGAGCGACAGCTTGACTATCTGCGCCGTGTGTTGGAGCTGATTCCCGAATGTGTCTCCCTGACCAAGGTGGTACTGGGTAGCACCAGCATTTCCGTTTCCGGTATTGCCGGTGAACCGGCGCAGTTGCGCGTCCTACCGGCAAACCTCTTCGCCGCTTTTACCGAAGATGGCAAAAACATCCTGAACGCCTGGCCTTTGTTGCGAGCCGAGACTTCGGCGTCTGGTCAATCTGGACAACATGACGATCAGGAACGGTTCGTCCTCCGGGTGTCTTTCGATGAAACGCTCAATTCTGCTTCGAGCAAGGTTGCCCAGCGTCCGAGCGCCAAAGGTCTCAACAAAGAGAGCTCAAACAAAGAGAGCTTAAAGAAAGACAGTTCAAGCAAAGAGACACTGGTTAAGGAGCGCCGGAATGACCGCTAGCTGGCAAAGGGTTGTCGCTGGCATTGCCAAGGGCCTGATTTCATTGAGCGTGATACCGGTTCGCCAGAGATTTTTACCGGTGTGCCTGATTGCCCTTCTCCCTGCGCTACTGGTCGTTGCCGTCGGGGTTATTCCTCAGTCTTACCGGTTGCACAACATAGGCCAGCGTACTTCGGTACTGGAACATGAGCTTGATTCGTCCAGTGGTCTTCAGTCAGCGCATCCGATTGCAGTCGAGGATGCATGGCAGCATGTAGTAGCCAAGTTTCCGCGATGGCATCCCTTGCAGGCCGAGCACCGTTGGCTCGCCGGACTGGTAGATCTTGGTGCTGCATACCGGCTGCGAACTTTGAAGCTCGAATCAACGGGCTCGCGCAGGTTGCCCGGGATGCCGGCCAGACAGCCTTCGGCTCCCGCATCGATCAACGGTTTAGCCAGGCCGATGCTGACTCAACAAGGGTTCGTCTGGCAGATGCAGGGCATGTTTATCGATGTGTTGATGGTGCTGGAAGTGCTGACTTCTGTTGCAACTCAGATTGATGAGTTTTCGGTTGAGTGGTTGGCCCATACCGCTACCTCGGTGGATTCGCAACCCAGTGGTTCGGTCGGTGTCCGGGTGGACTTAAAATTTCGCCTTTACGTTCATGAACGTAATGGGCCTGCTGATAACGTCGGCATGGCGTTGGGGCCGAACTTCGTCGTGACTGAGCCGGCGCGGTCCAGTCGATGGCGGGGTATGGACGCGCTGATATCAAATGCGGGCGAGCATTTGCTGACCTGCCAGTCTTTGACCCGTAATGGTCTTGGATTTGTCGCTACCGGGCCTTCCGGGATATTTCTTGAAGACGATGTGCAAAACATTCGTTTGGTTGGTGTCATCGAGACCGCTGCAGATTCTGGCCAACCAAGACCGCGCGGGGTGTTTCGCAATGCTCAGGGTGCATTTGCCATCGCCGCTCTGCATGACCGGCTGTCGATCCAAGGGTATCGGCTCGTTTTTCTGGATCGCCAGCGGGCCGTTTTGCAGGGTTCTCAGCCTGAGGGGAAAGAGACAGCCAACCAAGGCTCGTTAGTTCTCGACCTGCGACCAACGCCGTCTTTTGCCGGAGACTGGATCGTGCTTAACGCATCGCCTCGGCGCAGCCAATGATTTGGCGGTCGCAGACCTTAAACACCCTGATCCTGACGATTGGTTTTGTTGTGCCGTCAGCTCACTCAGAAGTTGAGCGCCGAGTGCCCGAAGAGGCTTTTTGGGCCAATGTCGAAAGCGCTGAAGGTGACGACGACACCCTACGGCTGAGTCTACGGCTTGAGCAGGCAGACATCCGCGGCTTGCTGGCGCTTCTTGCCGACCAGCGTGGGATCAGTGTGCTGATAAGCGATGAGGTTGAGGGGACACTGTCCATGAGTCTGGTCGGTGTCCTCGCCTCTGATGCCTGGGCCCTAGTGCTGCAGGCGTCGGGTTTGGCAGAGCGGCAACATCGGGGCGTTCGCTATGTAGCGCCTGCAGCGTCCATTGCTCAACGCGAAGAAGACGTGTTGACCAATGCGCAGACCGTTGAGCAGTTGATGCCACTGGAAACCGCCGTGCTGCGGGTGCGCTATGCGCGGGCAAATCAGTTGCTGAAACATCTGGCGTCGACGCATTCGCTGCTCTCATCGCGAGGTGAGGCCTTAGTAGATGAACGTCTGAATGCGGTGGTTATCAATGACCTACCTACGCGTATCGCGTCTATCCGTGAATTGATTGCGCGCCTGGACGCACCCTTGGATCAGGTGGCGATCGAGGCTCGCATTGTCACAGCAAGCGACAATCTCAATCATCAGCTTGGTGTGCAATGGCGCGCGGGCATGAGTTCGACAGAGAATCAAAGCGACCTCGAAAGCGAAACGGAGGATATGACGTCTCTTATCGCAAGCACAGCATTGGCGGTGAGCGCGCCAGCTTCCACACTGACTTTGGGTGTGTTGCGCGCAGGGGTGGCTGTGGATGCCGAGCTGTCATCGCTGGCGGAGCAGGGTCAGGCGAGAGTGCTGGCCAAGCCCAAAATTCTCACGCTGGACCAGTCGCCCGCGTCAATTCAGTCAGGTGTCCAGATTCCGTATCAGGAAACCAGTCGCAGCGGTGCGACCTCAACCTCTTTTCGCAACGCGGTACTGTCTTTGAATGTCTTACCCCAAATCACGCCGGATCAGAACATCATGATGCAGCTGAAAGTAAAGCAAGACACCGTAGGCCAGATCTTTAACGGTGTACCTTCGATCAATACCAACGAAATTCAGACCAGTGTTTTGGTGGGCAACGGTGAAACTCTGGTGTTGGGTGGAATACTGCAAGAAGACGCCAATCGCTCAGAACGCAAAACGCCGATTCTGAGCGACATTCCTTTTTTGGGAAAAGCGTTCAGGCGCAAGGTCGCGCGGCAAGACCAGCAAGAGCTGTTGGTATTCATTACGCCCACATTGGTGCGACAGGGTCACGCAGGTGATTCAGTGACCGCTGCCACAACAAATGTGCTTAACGATTGATATTTGCGAGTCAGAACTTGGGCGTTCCATTACACTTGCCCAATGGACGCGCAAAACATTTTTTTGGTTGGATTAATGGCGGTTGGCAAAAGCACGGTAGGCAGACAGCTTGCCGACGCTTTGACGATGCCGTTTTTTGACGCCGATCATGAAGTTGAGCGTCGCGCTGGGGCCGAAATTTCGTGGATTTTTGACGTGGAAGGGGAGCAGGGTTTCCGTGACCGGGAAGCGGCGGTTATCGACGATTTGACCCAGCAGCACGGTATTGTCATGGCGACGGGTGGCGGGGCGATTCTTCGCGAGGAAAACCGCCGGCACTTGGCTGAACGCGGCACTGTAATTCACCTCGACAGTCCCATCGAAAAAATCATCGCGCGCACACGTCGCGACACCAAACGCCCGCTGCTGCAAACCGGCGATCCAGCCAAAACACTGCGTGAACTGCAGCGCTTGCGGGGCCCGCTGTATGCGCAGATCGCGGATCACCGGGTCGTCACCGACAACAGAGGTGCCGGATCCGTCACCCGAAAAATCCTGAAGATACTTGAGCGTGGTGGTACCCAACACCAAAAGACCAGAACATAACGCTAACGCAATGGAGTAAAAAGTGATGTCCCAGCAACAATCATTGCAGGTGGAATTGGGTGATAGGAGTTATCCGATTCATGTGGGCGATCTGGGTATACAGGACCCGCAAAAGCTGGCTCAGTTGCTGCAGCCGCTCATACCCGGCCAACAAGTTGCTGTCATCACCAATGAAACGATAGCGCCACTTTATTTGCAGCGTCTATTAGATGCCCTAGGTCAACGACGGGTCGACGTATACCAGCTGCCCGATGGTGAGGCCTACAAAACGTTGGAAAGCTTTGAAGCGGTGACGACGTTTTTGCTCAATGCCCGTCACAATCGGAGCACATGCCTGATCGCGCTTGGCGGTGGTGTTGTCGGTGATCTTTGCGGTTTTGTGGCCGCAACGTTTCAGCGGGGGGTCGACTTCATACAAATCCCGACGACGCTGCTGGCTCAGGTGGATTCTTCCGTCGGCGGTAAAACCGCGGTCAATCATCCGGCGGGCAAAAATATGATTGGTGCCTTCTATCAACCTAAGGCGGTTCTGGCAGATACGTCGGTACTGGCCTCACTGCCGGATCGGGAATACGCGGCAGGCCTTGCTGAGGTGATCAAATACGGGGTCATTGATGATGTGGCGTTCTTTGATTGGTTGGAAGCCCACGTCCCCGCGCTCCTTGAGCGGTCAAACGATGCGCTGCAGCAGGTGATATTGCGTTCTTGTGCCAGCAAGGCAAAAGTGGTGAGCGAAGACGAACGAGAGTCCGGCAGACGGGCCATTTTGAACTTTGGTCATACCTTCGGTCATGCCATTGAGAAGCTTGCGGGCTATGGGCAGTGGTTACATGGGGAAGCCGTGGCCATTGGCATGGTCATGGCTGCCGAACTTTCGGTTGCGCACATGGGGTTCCCACCGGCTGACGCTAGGCGTTTGCGCCAGCTGCTCGAAAACGTGGGGCTTCCGGTTTCTCTTGGACGGCACGACTTGGACTTAGAGGCCATGATTGAAGCCATGGGTATGGATAAGAAAGTCAGCGATGGCCGTTTGACATTCGTTTTGGCGCGGAGCTTGGGTGATGTGGTCGTCAGCGATGATGTTGGTCTCGATCGGTTGCGCGACCTGCTCAGCGAGCAACTGGCGTGATTCGTTTTTTCTTCGGACTTGCCTTGGTCTGGGGAACGGCGACCCTGCCCGTCTATGCCAACGTCGAAGAACCCTCGTTGGTGGTGCTCACAACGAGACCGGTCGACAAGGCTGAGTGGCTCATTCGACAGCCAGACAGCGCGTTTACGATCCAGCTGCTGACAGTCTCCTCACGAGGGCAGTTAAAGGAATTTTTGGCAGACGAACCCGCTCTTCCCTTGGATAGGTTAGCGACGTTTCGCTACCAAAGCGGTGATGATCTTCTTTATGTTCTGACGCTTGGCCGCTTTGACTCGGTGGAAGCCGCGTATCGTGTTCGAGATTCTCTTGCGCTCAGCAGCCTCGTTGCCAGCGATACGTGGGTGCGTCCGTTGACGGATGTGAAGCGGAGTATTCGAACAACGCTTCAAGATTGAAGGCTTACAGAATGTGCGAGGTGAACGTTGGTTAACGACTTATCTTGGGGGACGTTAGCGTGAGTGCGATCAAGGGTTCATGCCTGTGCAAGGCCGTAACGTTTAGCGTAGACGCTGAATTCGAGCACTCGCCGGAGGCTTGCCATTGTCAGCAATGCCGCAAGCAAACGGGTGGATTCTTCATCAGCGTTAACATCCGAAAGCGTGATATGAGACTCCGTGGCGATGCACACGTTGTCTGGTATCAGTCGTCACAAGAGGTTGAACGCGGCTTTTGTGGTCGATGCGGCTCTACCCTGTTCTGGCAGCCGCTGAAGAAAGATTACGAATGGGTGGGCGTATCCGCATCGCTGTTTGACTCGCCATTATCCTTGAAGATGGCAAAGCATACATTCGTGTCGGAACAGGGTTCTTACTACGATATTGCCGATGGGGTATCGCAGCACCCGCGCTATTGAATCGTGTTCGCCAAGGGCGCTACCGAGCGCCCGAAGCAAGACGTTCTAGGGCAGCTCTGTTGAGCCCATGAGGTGACGATCGATTTCTCTCGCCGCTTCTCGGCCTTCATTAATTGCCCGTACCACCAGGGACTGTCCGCGTCGGCAATCACCGGCCACAAAGACATTGTCTACGTTGGTTTTGTACTGACCGTAGTCGGCCTTGTAGTTCGAGCGTTCGTCATATTCGAGACCGAGCGCGTCTGATGCCGTATGTTCTGGTCCCAAAAAGCCCATGGCTAGGAAGACCAGGTCCGCAGGCCAGTCTTTTTCCGAGCCTGGGACGTTTTCGAATTTTCCGTTTTTCATTTCGACTTCGACAGTTCTCACACCGGTAAGCTCGCCTCGCTCGTTACCCAAAAAGCACAGTGAGGACACGGAGTAGACCCGTGGGTCTTCGCCTTGGACTTCGGTGGCTTCTTCATGACCATAGTCCACACGGAAAATTTTCGGCCAAGTCGGCCAAGGGTTGTTCGGGTCTCGGCTCTCGGGTGGCTTCGGGAACAGCTCGAAATTCACCAAGCTTTTGCAGCCGTGGCGCAAGGATGTACCGATACAGTCTGTACCGGTGTCACCGCCGCCAATCACAATCACATCCTTACCCTTGGCAGAGATGTGGTTGCCGTCCTGCAGATCGGAATCCAGCAGGCTTTTGGTGTTTGCGCTCAAAAAGTCCATGGCGAAGTGCACACCGGTGAACTCTCTGCCGTCTATAGGCAGGTCTCGTGGCACGGTGGCACCGGTGGTGAGCAACACGATGTCGTGTTGCCCTTGGAGTTCGGTGACAGAAACGCTGTCGTTGCTGCCATCACCCACCGAGGTGCCGGTAATAAACGTAATGCCGGCCTCGCGCAGCAGGTTCACGCGTCGTTCAACAACATCTTCCTTGCCCAGCTTCATGTTCGGAATGCCATACATCAGCAAGCCGCCAACCCGATCGGCGCGCTCGTAAACGGTGACGGTATGACCAACGCGATTGAGTTGTTCCGCCGCCGCAAGGCCTGCGGGACCTGAACCGATGACGGCTATGGTTTTACCGGTACGTGTAGCGGGTATGTTGGGTGTAACCCAGCCTTCTTCAAAGCCGCGGTCGATAATCGCCATCTCAATGTTTTTGATGGTGACTGCAGGGTCCGTAATGCCAAGCACGCAGGAGCCTTCGCACGGAGCCGGGCAAACCCGCCCCGTAAACTCGGGGAAGTTATTGGTTTTTTGCAGACGATCCAAGGCTTCGCGCCATTCATCACGGAACACCAGATCGTTAAATTCTGGAATCAGGTTGTGAATTGGACAGCCTTCTTCGGACTGACAAAAGGGGACACCGCAGTCCATGCAGCGCGCACTTTGGGTGCTCAAGCGCTGGATGTCGTGGTCTGTATAAATTTCGTTGAAGTCCAACAGGCGCTCTTTGGCTGGCCGATAGGGGGCCGCCTGTCGCGGGAACTCCATGAAACCTGTGGGTTTACCCATATTTTCTTACTCTTACCGTTCTCGTATTTTTCTGTCTTTGCCCAAGGGCCCTCAAGTCACCTGATTCAGGAGCCTAGCCGGCGCTGACCTGCTGGGCTTGCTGCTGCAGAACTCGCTTGTAGTCTTTTGGCATGACTTTGACGAATTGACCCACGCTCTCATTCCACTTCGCCAAAATCGACGCAGCCACCGTTGACTCAGTGAAAGCCAGATGATTTTCGATGAGCTGTCGCAGTTCGGCAACGTCTACATCGGTTTCCAAATCATCCAGATCGACCATCTCGGCATTGCAGTTAGCCGCGAAGCGGTTCTTCGGATCCCAGATATAGGCGATGCCACCGCTCATGCCTGCGGCAAAGTTGCGGCCGGTTTCGCCCAGAATGACCACGCGACCGCCAGTCATGTATTCGCAGCCGTGGTCTCCTACGCCCTCAACGACGGTGCGGGCACCGCTGTTGCGAACGCAAAACCGTTCAGCGGCGATACCGCGGAAATAGGCGTCTCCCGAGGTGGCGCCGTAAAGTGCCACATTGCCCAGCAAAATATTTTCTTCCGCGGCAAACACGCTGTTCTTTGGCGGGTAGATGATGACCCGGCCGCCGGATAAGCCCTTACCAACGAAATCATTCGCGTCACCTTCCACTTCAAGGGTCACGCCCTTAGCGAGGAAGCAGCCTAAACTCTGACCGGCACTGCCGTTGAGCTTAAAGTGCAGGGTGTCGTCCGGGAGCATCTGCGGTCCGATCTGTTCGATGATCTGGTTAGACAGCATGGCCCCAACGACCCGATTGGTGTTGACGATGGGCAGTTCCGCGCGCACACGCTCGCCGCGCTTCAATGCGGGTTCTGCTAGTTCAATAAGGCGGTTGTCCAATGCGCGATCCAGTTGGTGATCTTGTTCGTGAATCGCGTAGTTGCCCAGAAACTCGTCTGGAATCTCGGGGCGCGCCAGAATGGCAGACAAATCAATACCTTCGGATTTCCAGTGCTGGATGGCGTCGTCGGTTTTGAGCAGATCGGCGCGCCCGATGAGCTCATTGACCGTAGCGACACCCAGCTCAGCCATGATCTGGCGCAGTTCGTTTGCCACCATGAACAGGTAGTTCACGACATGCTCTGGTTGGCCGTTGAATTTCTTGCGTAGATCGGGGTCCTGAGTCGCGATGCCAACCGGGCAGGTGTTCAGGTGACACTTGCGCATCATGATGCAGCCCAAGGCAATCAGCGGTGCAGTCGCAAAACCGTATTCTTCGGCGCCAAGCAGGGCAGCAATCGCGACGTCCCGCCCTGTTTTGATCTGTCCGTCGGTTTGCAGTACCACACGTGAGCGCAAGTTGTTCATGACCAGCGTCTGATGAGTCTCAGCGATGCCAAGCTCCCAAGGCACACCCGCGTGCTTAATTGAGGTTAGTGGCGATGCGCCGGTGCCGCCGGAATCGCCAGCGATAACGATGTGATCGGCACGGGCCTTGGTCACACCAGCCGCGACCGTTCCAACACCAATTTCGGCGCCCAGTTTGACGCTAATACGGGCCTTGGGGTTGGCATTTTTCAGGTCGTGAATGAGCTGGGCCATATCCTCGATGGAGTAAATATCGTGGTGTGGTGGTGGGCTGATCAAGCCGACGCCCGGTGTGGAGTGGCGCAAGCTGGCAATGTAGTCGTCGACCTTGCCGCCAGGCAGTTCTCCGCCTTCACCAGGCTTGGCGCCTTGAATGATCTTGATCTGCAGTTCGTCTGCATTGCTCAGGTAGTTAATCGTGACGCCAAAACGACCACTGGCCACCTGCTTAATGGCAGAGCGCTTGGAGTCGCCATTGGCGAGGGGAATAAAGCGCTTGGCGTCTTCGCCGCCCTCACCGGTATTTGACTTGCCGCCCATACGATTCATGGCGATTGCCAAGGATTCGTGCGCCTCAGCGCTGATGGAACCGAAACTCATTGCGCCGGTGGCGAAGCGTTTAACGATCTCGCCTGCGGGCTCTACTGCGTCTAGGGCTATGCCGTTCGTTGGGTAGTTAAAGTCGAGAAGGCCGCGCAAGGTTGCCTTGCGGGTGTTGTCGTCGTTCACCTGCTTGGCGAACGTCCAGTAGGCGTCTTCGCTGTTGGTTCGTGCCGCTGCTTGCAGACTGGCCACGGAATTGGGGTCCCACATATGAGTGTCCCCATGCCGCCGCCAATGGAAATCTCCGGGGTTTGGCAGCACGCTGACGGCTGCTTGATCTCTTTGCGGATAGCCAATGATGTGACGGCGCTGCATTTCTTCAGCCAATACGCCCATGGAGACGCCTTCGACTCGACTGGCGGTGCCGGTGAAGGACTGTTCGATGACGTCTTGCGCCAAGCCCACAGCCTCAAAAATTTGGGCGCCTTTGTAGGACTGGAGCGTCGATATGCCCATCTTGGCCATGACTTTCAACATGCCTTTGGCGACCGCTTTGCGATAGTTGCGTACCACATCATCGGCGGTTTCAACGTTGGAAACGCTGTCAAAAGCGCCTTTTTCCTGAGCATCCCACAATGCCTCGAAGGCAAGGTACGGATTGATGGCGTCGGCACCGTAACCGATTAACAAACAGTGATGATGGACTTCTCGCGCCTCACCGGTTTCAACGATCAAACCAATTTGGCTGCGCTCGGCTTTTTTCACCAAGGCATGGTGCACGCTGCCGACGGCAAGCAGTGCACTCATGGCAACCCGGTCCGTACCGAGCGCGCGGTCGCTGAGAACCACCAAACTGTAGCCATCGGCAATGGCTTGGCTTGCTTCGGTGTTGATTCGTTGCAACGCCTCTTTCAGGCCTGCTTCACCGGAGTTGGCAGGGTAGGTAATGTCGATGGTAGCCGTGCGCCAACCTCGATGATCCATGGCCGCGATGGAAGCCAATTCCTCGTTGGTCAAAATCGGATGGGGCACGCGCAGGCGATGTGCATTCTTTGCTTCGGTTTGCAGCAGGTTTTGCTCAGGACCGATGTAGCAATCCAAGGCCATAATGACTTCTTCACGAATGGAGTCGATTGGCGGATTGGTGACCTGCGCAAAGCGCTGTTTGAAATAGTCGTAGAGCATGCGCGGCTTTTCAGACATCACGGCCAAGGCCGCATCGTTGCCCATGGAGCCCAGCGGATCGCGAAGCTCTTTAATCATCGGGAGCAGCATGAATTGCATGGTTTCTTGCGTATAACCAAGCGCCTGCATGCGCGGAGTCAGGGTGACGTGGTTAAGCGCCTTGCAGGCTACGCTCGGCAGATCGGTCAATTCGATACGCTGCTCTTCAAGCCACTTTTGATAGGGACGACGGCTGGCCAGATCAGACTTCAGCTCCTCGTCCGGGATCATGCGTCCCTGTTCGAAATCAATCAGGAAAATACGCCCGGGTTGTAGTCGGCCTTTTTCGATGACCTTGGCAGAATCCACAGGTACAACACCGACCTCGGATGCCATGATGCAAATATCGTCATCGGTGATGTAATAGCGCGATGGACGCAGGCCGTTCCGGTCAAGAACGGCGCCGATGCAAGAACCGTCTGAGAACGCGATGGAAGCGGGTCCATCCCAGGGTTCAATCAGGCACGAGTGATATTCGTAAAAGGCTTTTTTCTCTGCGGACATGCCGCTGTGCTGTTGCCAAGCCTCCGGGATCATCATCAGCAGCGCTTCGGGCAATGTTCGGCCGGACATCAGCAGGAATTCCAGCACGTTGTCAAAGGTGCCGGAGTCGGAGCAGTCGGGTTCCACGATGGGGAAGAGCTTTTTGATGTCTTCGCCGAAATAGTCTGAGGCCACAGTGCCTTCACGGGCGTTCATGGCATTGATGTTGCCCAGTAAAGTGTTGATCTCGCCGTTATGGCTCATAAAGCGACTGGGTTGAGCGCGATCCCAAGACGGGAAAGTATTGGTGCTGAAGCGCGAGTGCACCATGGCCATATGGCTCTCGTAACCTGGGTTCATCAGGTCCCCAAAGAAAGGAAAGAGCTGATCGGGTGTCAGCATGCCTTTGTAAATGATGACGTTGGTCGACAGAGAGCACATGTAGAAGAGGTGCGCTTGAGTCACGCTCTCGTCTTTGCGCGCCAGATGAGCACTGTGCTTGCGAATCGTATACAGCTTGCGCTCAAAGGATTCGTTTTCCATGCCGCCGATAGCACCCTTGCCGACGAACAGCTGCTCGAAGGAGGGCATTGCGGCGCGAGCGGCCTTGCCGACATTGGCGATATCAGGGTTGGTGGGCAATTCGCGCCAGCCGATCAGAGTTTGGCCTGCGTCATCGATGGCCTGTTCGATGATGGCTTTGCAGCGAGCACGCTGGACTGGGTCTGTGGGCAGGAAAATATTGCCGACACCGTATTCACCGAGTTTTGGTAACTCTCGCCCGAACAGCTCTTCGGCCAAGGCATTGAAGAAGCTGTGGGGCATACCGGTCATCACACCCGCGCCGTCGCCCGTGTTCGTTTCGTAGCCAACGCCTCCACGGTGCTCCATGCAGCAGTTCATCTCGAAAGCGTCCTGCAAAATTTTGTGACTGGGTCTGCCCTTAATGTCGCAGACGAAGCCGACGCCGCAGCCGTCTTTTTCGTTGGCGGGATCGTACAGCCCGTTCTTTTGCGGGAAGTTGCCGTTAAATGTCAGCGTCATAGATCGTCTCAGTTATCTTCGTGACCAAGCCTTGGCTAGGTAAATTTCGCCCGGTGACTGCGTCGAAACGTCAGCACACAAGGGGCTTTCCACATCAAGCTAAGCGCTTTGTGGGCCAATTTAGAGGGTCACGGTGCCTTGACTGCGCGACTTGCGAGCAATCACGGGCGTTTTTAATATGGTTTGACTAGTGCTCTGTAAATGAGCGCCGGCCGAGGGCTCTCTCAACCGGCCGGCAACGTTCTCAAAAATGTTCATTGGAATCAAGCCTGTGGTGCTCTGTGTCGAAGCTGCAGCCCAGCTTCAAAAAGGTAGCACCGGGTCTTTGCAGGTGGAAATTTCCGCTCAGGATGTGAAATAAATGTTACCACAACGGCGGTTTCAGGCGATTGTCCATGCCTTGCTCTGGCGCCAATCATCAAACGGCCTGCAAATTTGTCTGCACCAGCGTTTAACTACGGGGGTGATGGACGGTTATTGGGTCTGTCCGGGCGGCCGCATCGCTGCAGGGGAGAGGCCGGTGGCCTCGGTGCGTCGGGAAATACGGGAAGAATTGGGCGTTGACGCGCTGAATCCGCGCTTAGTCGGGCTTTTGACCTTTGCGATGGCTATGCCGTTGGGCGGTCGAACCGATCAAATGACGGGTGTAAATTACGTCTTCGCCACAAATCGCTGGCATGGCGAGGCCCATGCTGCCGAGCCGCATTTGCATGGTGCCCCGATGTTTTTTGATGTTGAAAATCTACCGGATCCGCATCCTGGGTGGGTTAGGGACATGGCGGAGCATCTCCGCAGAGACAGCACAACGCTGATGAAACACTATACGGAATAGGGCGCTTCTCCACGATTTCCTTGCGGCATTTTTCCGTCAGACCACTTAGAATGCGCGCTGCTTGAAATTCCACTTAGACCATCGTTGAGAGAAAAATCATGAAAGATCCAGTACGTGTCACCATTACCGGCGCTGCGGGCCAAATCGGCTATGCGCTTTTATTCCGAGTTGCGTCAGGTGCCATGCTGGGTAAGGACCAGCCCGTTATCCTGCAACTACTGGAAATCACCCCGGCGCTGGGCGCGGTAAAGGGCGTTGTCATGGAGCTAGACGATTGCGCCTTCCCGCTGCTGCATGATGTGACCTATACCGATGATGCCAATGTAGCGTTCAAAGACACGGACTATGCTCTGCTGGTGGGCTCGCGCCCTCGGGGTCCGGGTATGGAGCGTAAGGATCTGTTGGAAGCCAATGCAGCAATCTTCTCTGCTCAAGGTAAGGCGCTAAATGACAACGCTTCGCCAAACGTCAAGGTGTTGGTCGTCGGCAACCCTGCGAACACCAATGCGCTCATCGCCCAACGCAACGCTCCAGATTTGGATCCACGCAATTTTACCGCCATGACTCGATTGGACCACAACCGAGCGATGGCTCAGCTTGCTGCCAAGGCGGGTAAGCATGTATCGGATGTCGAAGGTTTGTGTATTTGGGGCAATCACTCAGCAACACAGTATCCAGACATTCACCGAGCCAGCGTCGCGGGTGAGGCAGCGATGTCCATGGTCGACATGGATTGGTATACCGGGGACTTCATTCCCACGGTCCAGCAGCGCGGCGCAGCCATTATCGAAGCGCGGGGTGCATCAAGCGCTGCTTCCGCAGCAAATGCTGCCATCGATCACATGCGCGATTGGGCATTGGGCAGTGACGCAGTGCTGTCCATGGGTGTCTACAGCGACGGCAGCTACGGTGTGGCAGAGGGTTTGATCTACTCATTCCCAGTGACGTGCAGCGGCGGCGATTGGCGCATCGTACAAGGTGTTGAGGTCAACGCTTTCAGCCAAGAAAAGATGGACGCGACAGAAACCGAGCTGACCGAAGAGCGAGACGCGGTCGCGCATTTGCTGCCTTAAGGTCAGGCCTGCCCTTCGGGCAGGACGCCCAAGGGACGAGCGATTGACCGTCCGGTTTCGGCTCTTTCCGGCCGTCCCAATAATCTGCCATGATGCCGTTCTTGAGATTTTCGAGGACGTTTGTCATGGCAGATCCCACCGTTCGACCGTTTGTTATTCACACCCCCGACTCTGAACTCGATGCCCTGCAGCGACGATTAGCAGCAACTCGCTGGCCTGATGCCGAAACCCCTAGCGATTGGACCCAAGGTCTACCCTTGACCTATGCCCAAGAGCTATGTGCTTATTGGCAAAATGAATACCAGTGGCGCGAGCGCGAGGCGTATTTCAACGGTTTCCCGCAATTTTTGACCGAGCTCGATGAACTCGACATTCACTTTATTCACGTGCAAAGCACTGAAGCTCTGGCGCGCCCCTTGCTGATGACCCATGGTTGGCCCGGATCGGTGGTGGAATTCCACAAAGTGATTGGCCCCTTGGTGGACCCGGTGGCTTTTGGCGGGCGTGCAGAAGATGCATTTCATGTGGTGTGTCCCTCGCTACCAGGCTATGGGTTTTCCGCCAAACCGACACAAACTGGCTGGGGTGTGGAGCGCATCGCCACCGCTTGGAACACTCTGATGCAGCGGCTGGGATATACGCGGTACTTCGCTCAGGGTGGAGATTGGGGTTCTGCCGTGACCACTGCGATTGGGTTGCAAAACTTGGGTCAGTGCGCGGGCATACACATCAATATGCCCAATGCCGGAGCGCCGAAGGATGCGCTCGCGAATCCCGATGACAAGGACAAAGTGGCCTTAGCCGGTGCGCGTTATTACGCCGAATGGGGCGCGGGTTATTCCAAACAGCAAAGCACCCGTCCGCAAACTCTAGGTTATGGACTGGTGGATTCTCCGATGGGACAGGCCGCCTGGATTATCGAAAAGTTTTTTGAGTGGACGGACTGTCAGGGTCACCCAGAGAATGCGCTTACCCGGCAGGAACTCATCGACAACGTGATGTTTTATTGGCTGCCGGGCACCGGCGCATCGTCAGCGCGATTGTATTGGGAGAGCTTTGGCACGGCGTTTGGTGGCGGCGCAGAGCGGCAGGTGTCTTTACCGACCGGTTGCAGTATTTTCCCTAAAGAGATTGTTGCAACACCGCGCCGCTGGGCACAGCAGCGCTATCCGAATATCGTTTACTGGAACGAGTTGGATCAAGGCGGGCACTTTGCTGCCTTTGAACAGCCGGAACTTTTTGTGCAGGAACTTCGTGCCTGTTTTGGAGAAATGGTTCTATAACCGGCGAACCGAGTACATAACTGGAGGGTTAGAACATGGCCGTAGCGTTAAACATCAATGGCCGCGAAGTTGCTTTAGACGTACCTGATGACACACCTTTGTTGTGGGCAGTGCGTGACGAGTTAGACCTCAAGGGCACGAAGTTTGGTTGCGGCATAGGCATGTGCGGTGCTTGTACCGTCCATATTAATGGCGTTGCCCAGCGCTCTTGCATCACTCCAGTTGGCAGTGTTGCCGGTGCCGCAATTACGACAATTGAGGGCCTCAACGCTGATGGCGAACATCCTCTGCAGCAGGCGTGGGTCGCCGCCCAAACGCCTCAGTGCGGTTACTGCCAATCAGGCCAAATCATGCAGGCGGCCAGTTTTCTGGCCCAAAATAGCAACCCCAGTGATGCAGACATTGTTGATGCCATGAGCGGCAATCTGTGTCGTTGCATGGCGTATACCCGTATCAAAAAGGCCATCAAAATGGCCGCGTCGGCAGACTCGCTGGCCGTGAATGTTGGCCCGGAGGCAGCCCATGTCTAATTCATTCAAAGAAACACGAAATCTGACAACGTCAGATGGGCTCAGCCGTCGTGGTTTTATGATCGGCACTGTCGGAACGGGTGTGGCGATGGCCTTTGTGCCGATGACCTTGCTGGGTGGGTCTGCCGAAGATGTACTCAACCATGAGGCGTTTGAACCAACACTTTGGTATCGCATTGATCCGAGCGGCGGCATTAGCGTCAAAGTTACCAAGGCCGAGATGGGTCAGCACATTGGTACGGCGTTGGCGCGTATTGTTGCCGAAGAGCTGGAGGCTGATTGGGAAGATGTCAGCGTGGATTATGTTGATACGGACCCGAAATATGGGTTGTTCCTGACCGGAGGAAGTTGGTCTGTCTGGACCAGCTTTGATCAACTCAGTCGCGCCGGTGCTGCTGGTCGAGTGGCGCTCATAGAGGAAGGCGCGCGTTTACTGGGTGTCGCGGCGGATCAATGCATCGCTCGTCGGTCACAGGTGGTTTGTGGGGATCGGCAGATCGGTTATGGCGACATTGTGGCTCGCGGCCGCTTCAATCAAACATACACCGACGAACAACTTGCCAGTCTGTCCTTGAAGCCCGCAGCAGATCGCACTCTGATTGGGGCTGATACCCAGGCATTGGATATTCCCGAAAAGACTATAGGTGCGGCGACGTACGGTATTGACGCGACTTATCAAGGGATGGTCTATGCCAAACCCTTGTTGCCCCCCACCCGTTATGGGTCGGTGGTTGAGTCGGTAGACGATAGTCGGGCAAAGAGTATTGCCGGTTATCAGCAAACGCTGGTCTTAGACGATCCGTCGAATTCTGTGCCTGGCTGGGTACTGGTAATCGCGGATTCTTACCATGCGGCGCAGCGGGCGGCTCGCTCAGTTCGCGTGAGCTGGCAGGCAGGTCCCACGGCGGAGGTGAACGAAGCAGATCTGTTTGCGCGTGCTGACGAATTGATTGATAGCGGGTCGGGCGCATTGTTTCTGGACCACGCGGACGTCGATGATGTTTTTGCGTCAGCGAATAACGTAGTGACAGCGCGTTACACCACAAGCACCGCCTTGCACTTTCAACTCGAGCCCGTGAACGCGATAGGCCTTCAGCGCGAGGGCAAGTGGGAACTGCATACAGGAGCACAGTGGCAATCTCTGTCGCTGCCGGTATACGCCAAAGCCTTAGGGGTGCCCGTAGAAAAGATTCTCATGCGGACCCATCTTTTGGGTGGTGGTTTTGGCCGACGTCTGAACGGGGACTATGGCGTGCCGGCGCTTCTTGCTGCGCAAGCGCTGAATAAACCAGTAAAGGTGGTGCTCTCGCGAGAAGACGATTCACAATTTGATTCGCCGCGATCGCCGTCTGTGCAGCGGTTGAGCATGGCCTTTGACTCTGATGGTGGCGTTGTGGGTATGCAGCACGCGGCGTCTGCAGGCTGGCCAACAGCTGAACTGGCTGGTTTCTTTTTAGGTACCGGCACGAACGGCGAAAAGTTTGATCCTTTTTCCATTAACGGCGCCGATCATTGGTATGAAGTTGGCGCGCACCGCGTGCGTGCGGTAATGAACGATTTGGCTCAGCAAACCTTCCGTCCCGGCTGGCTACGATCCGTAGCTCCGGGCTGGACCAACTGGGCCTCTGAAAGCTTTATCGATGAGGCCGCCAGCGTCGTCGGCGTTGATCCGTTAGTTTTTCGCCAACGAATGCTGACCGCGCGTGGCATTAATGCAGGCTCCGAGCCCAACGCCGTGGGTGGCGCGAAACGAATGGCTAACGTTTTGGCTCGAGTGGCTGAAAAAGCTGGTTGGGGTAAGTCTTTGCCTGAAGGTGAGGGAATGGGCATTGCCTGCACTTTTGGTCAGGAACGTGCGGCGCCTACTTGGACAGCGTGTGTGGCTGAGGTGGCGGTGGATAATGAGTCTGGTGAGGTGACGCTCAATAAACTCACGTTAGTCGTCGATGCTGGAAGCATTGTGCATCCTGATGGCGCCTTGGCCCAGTGTGAGGGCGCTGCGCTATGGGGAGTCAGTTTGGCCTTGCACGAGGGTACTGAGTTCGCGGCTGGGCAGGTGCAGGACACGAATCTGGGCGGTTACCGACCACTACGAATGGGCGACGTGCCCGAGCTTGAGATCGAGTTTGTCGAAAGTGTGCACCACCCCATGGGCTTGGGTGAGCCTGCCACCACAGTGATAGCGCCAGCTATCGGTAACGCGATCTACGCGGCGACGGGTGCCCGTGTTCGTCATCTGCCGATCCGGCCAGACGCCGTAAAGGTGGCGCTGGCTGCACGGCAAAAGGCCTAGATTCGAAGGCAAGGGTGTTGGCGGCTGAGTCGCTTGATTCCTCTCGTCAGTCTCTCGCCGAAGGCGGCTATTTCCCGGTGAACTGTGGGGTGCGCTTTTCACCAAATGCCTTGCGTCCTTCCGCACCGTCCTCACTGAATTTGATACCGAGCAGTTGGTCTCTTGCAACGGCTCCGGCTTCGGCCGGGCTCTTGTTCAATGTGGCCATGCTGAATTCTTTTAGGCCTTGCACGACGAGTGGCGCTGAATTGGCCAGAATGCTGGCCCAGGCGTGGGCCTGTGTTTCTTCCTCGCCCGTGGGCACCACTTTGTTGACCATGCCGGCAGCCAATGCGCGATGGGCGTCGAAATCTTCGCCCAACAGCATAAATTCCATGGCCACTTTGTGGGGAATGCGCGCGACAGCGCTGGCAATCAAGCCGCCAGTGAACCCCAACTGGGCTTCGGGATATTTGAAGCGCGTATTGTCCGCGGCAACAACCAAGTCGCACATTTGTACGATGACGTAGGAGCCTCCGATACACCACCCTTTGACCGCCGCAATAATGGGCTTATTTGTTTGCGCTCCAATGCTTGGTACGCCTTGCCACATTTCTTTTGGCGCGTCTTTTACATCAGCGCCAACCGAGAAGGCCTTGTCGCCAGCGGCTGTGAGTACCCCAACGCGGTCATCGCTGTTTTCCAGCCGACGCCAAGCGGTTTGCAACGCAAGAATCACCTCCTCGTTCAGCGCGTTCATTCGATCCGCACGGTTGATGGTAATGGTCGCGACGTGATCGTGAGAAGTGTAGGTAACCAGTTCAGTCATAGTGTGCTCCGGTGTCATAACGCCTGTCAGTGGCCCATGATCGACGACCAGGTTTCCAGGTCGTTAATGCGTAAGTAGGCGTTGGTTTTCTTGGTTTCACCCATGGTCGCGTTAGGCACGTGGCCATAGTTGTGACCAGGTAACAGTAGGGTGTCGTCCGGTAAGCTGCAGAGCTTGCACATGCTGTGGTACATGTCTTCGGAGTTCGAGCCCGGTAAATCCACCCGGCCGCAGCCGTTGATGAATAACGTATCGCCACTGATCAGGGTGTTCTTTACTTTGAAGCATTGGCTACCGGGGGTGTGCCCGGGAGTATGTAAGAATTCGATTTCAATGTTGCCGACACGCAAGGTGTCCCCAGACTCCACCCGAGCAATATCCGATTCGGAAACCTCGGTGACTTTTTTGATGCCATCGGCTTCTAAGTTGTGGGCATAGAGTTTCACCGGGTTGGTTTCCAGCAACTTTGCATACCCCTCAACCTGATTGCCGCTGAATGAGCCACCGACGTGGTCGGGGTGATAGTGGGTGGCCAATGCAGCGGTCAGTGTGTAGTCCTTCTCATTGATGTGGTTGACCAGTGAGTCGATATCCCAAGCGGGGTCAACCAAGACAACCTCGCGGGTGCTGCGGCAGCCAATCAAGTAGGTGTAGTTTTGCATCGGTCCAATTTCGATTTGCTCAATAATCAAATCCGAGGGCTCTTCCCACGCTGCGTCGCTCATGTCTTGACTCTCTTATCGGTTGACAGATTTTTGTGAACAGCCAGACATTAAAGAAATTCCCTAACGAGTAAAAGTTCGATGGTATCGACATTGTTGAAATGAAATGTGGGCGAGGCAGAATCCATGGCGACCGGCCAAGGCGTCATTGGCTATAGTAAGAGGATGAATACCCAGTCCTTGAGAGTATCGACGTTTGATGATCGGCTAGTTGCCAATCTGATACATGCTCTGCTGACCCAAACTCAGGTCCCGGTAACGGATGTTGCGGATCATGCGGGTATGCCCGGGGCCGCTGGCCTTCGGGCAGAAACACGCCGACTGTTTGGCTGCTCCCCGACTCAGTTGCGTCGCAACAATGAGCTTGCATCAAGGCATCGGTCTCAGGCTGCCTTGATCCGCGTCGATTTACCGGTAATCGGTGCTTACGATTTCGCATGGGTGTTTGACTATCTGTGCGCGCGAGCACTGCGGGGTATCGAAGAGGTTCGGGGTCGATGTTACCGCCGAAGAGTCTCTGAGGCCGGCAAACCTCCCGTGTGGCTGAGGGTGTCCCAGCACGACACTGGACTACAGGTAGTGCTGCCTTTGACCTGCGGCCCCGCCTGTGCGTTGCTTTCCCGGGTAGTCCGGCTGTTTGATGTGCGGGTGGACGGCGACTTGATTGATCGGACTCTGCTCGGTGCGTCGCACCGTTATCTGAAGCAAAGCGTGGCACAAGCACCCGGGCTGAGAGTGCCTGGAGCCTGGGATGGATTTGAAACCGCCGTGCGTGCGGTACTGGGTCAACAGGTGAGTGTTGCCCGGGGTACCGAACTGGCTAACCGCATGGTCGAGGCCTACGGCGAAGGCGACTTTCCCGCTCCGGATCAGCTCAGACACCAAGAAATCGCGGAACTGGGTATGCCAGGTAATCGCGGCCGGGCCATATCGACCCTGGCGGAATGGGTCGACATGGACGGTTATACCCTGCTCGAGGGACAAGCCAGCGAGTCATTTGTGCAAGGGCTTGGCGCGGTCAAGGGCATTGGTCCTTGGACGCAAAACTACATGCGTTTGCGGGTTGTCAAAGACGTCGATGCCTTCCCCCACAATGATTGGGTTGTACTCAAGCAACTAAAGACCACTCCGGCACAGGCCTTGAAGCTTGCGGACTGCTGGCGACCTTGGCGGGCCTATGCCTTGATGCATATTTGGCGTATGGCCGGTTTACAACGCAATGTCTCCGAAGCCATTACGAGGCGGAACAAGTAAGTACTCACTTACAGGATAGATCATGACAACTTACTACACCTACACACAGAGCCCAGTTGGTCGTTTAATGTTGACTGCCAATGACCACGCGTTAACGGGTTTGTATTTTTCCACGGGTAACAAGGCCCGAACCACGCCTGACGACAGCTGGTGCCGCAATGACTCCCATTTTCGACAAGCCCGACAAGAACTGGATGAGTACTTTGAGCATCGGCGGCGATGCTTCGAGGTGGCCTTGGAACCCTGCGCAACGCCTTTCCAAAGCCGAGTACTGGATGCGCTTCGCGCCATTCCCTACGGAGAAGTGCGATCATACAAACAGATTGCCGAGGCCATCGGTTCACCCAAGGCCATGCGCGCGGTTGGCAATGCCAATGGCAATAATCCATTGGCGATTTTTATTCCCTGCCATCGGGTGGTGGGCAGTAACGGTGCGTTAACCGGTTTTGGCGGTGGATTGGAGGCCAAGCAGTATTTGCTTGGGCTTGAACTGGATTAGCTGTCGATTGGCTCGGGACGCGGTGCGGCCTAAAGTAACCAGATAGATACTTTAAGCGGTATTCAGAGGCTCTTGAATGCAAAGTATCTAGATGGTTACATAAGACCATGCGTAATCCGGAAAAAACTCGACAACGCCTGATTGAGGTGACAGCACAAGCCATGGCTCAATACGGTGAGGCTGGCGTTCGCGTTGATCGGATAGCAGCAGAATCCGGTGTCAACAAACGCATGATTTATCACTACTTTGGCGATAAGAACGGTGTCTGCACCACTGTGCTGGCACTTCAGATCTCGGCACTGGCCCCAATGCTCAATGAGGCCCAACTGACACTGCTCAGAACGCGGCTGGCATCGTCGCTGCCCAATGGGGTTGAACTCGTCAACGAGCAGGTATCGGAACCCAGTCCCTCTGCTCAAACCGGCCGACGGCCTGGGGTCATTGTGCTCAGGGCCTTATTGGATGCTCAACCCGATATCCCGCCGTTTGATGAGTCCTCTGCTGACTGGCTGGCACTAACCACCCGTTTGTGCCAGCTTGCCTTCGTCGATCATTCCTCCGCATCACCGCCGGTGAAAAAAAACCCGTCGAAACAGCGTTTCAGTCTGAGCCCGGTGCTGCAAGCTGTTGATGCCTGAAGCGATATGGACGTATCAGTCGGCTTCATAGTGGATATTGTCGATCCAGTAATGCGTAGGCTCTGTGGTTTTTTCAAAGCTCAGTACTTTGGAGCTTGTGTCGCTCTGTAGAATGGCGATTTCGTCGCCTAGGGATTTGCCGAGCAGGGCTTTCGCCATGGGTGAATCAATACTGATGTATTCGGGTTTGTCGTCAATTTCGTCCGGGCCAACCAAGCGATAACGTGGGCTTTGATCTCCGTTGGCCGACTTCAGGGTTACCCAAGCGCCAAAATAGACCCTGTTGTTGTTACTGGGCCGGCGGTCTACGACCTGCATGGTGCGAATGCGTTTGTCCAAATATCGAATGCGGTGATCGATTTCGGCGAGTTGTCGTTTGCCGTAAATGTAGTCCGCATTCTCCGACCGATCACCCAGGGCTGCAGCGGCCGCTACTCGAGAGGTCACCTCCGGGCGTTTTTCTTTCCACAAATAGTTCAGCTCCTGCTGCAAACGACTGAAGCCCGCAGCGGTGATGATGGCTGTTTTCTCTGGTTCTGGTGGTCGGTAGCGTCCCATGCCCAGAGCCTAACCCATGGGCGTGACGCCTTCGCTATGATTTCGCAGGTGTGCCAGACCGGCTGCTTGGATACAATCCAGCCACCGCAGAGAGTGACTTGCTCGGAGACTATGTTGGCAGCCTCAATCGATCAGATTCAAACTAGCAAAGCGTCAGGTTCCTTGGGTGCCTTTGTCACCGGCGTATCTTTGAAGGATGTCGTCAGCAGCGATGCCATTTATCGAGCGGTCCGCGGGCTGTTAGTGCAGCACGAAGTCCTCTTTTTTCGTGATCAGGAGCAAACCCCGAGCGTATTTGCTGCCTTCGCTCAGGCGTTTGGTGCGGTTCTTGGTCATCCGGCCTACGCCACCGTCGCCGAGGCACCGGATGTTCAGATTCTTGAGAGCACACCTGAAAACCCATCAAAAATCGAGGTCTGGCATTCGGATATGACCTTTATGGCGCGTCCACCCAGCTTCACCTTGCTGCAGGGTCAGATCATTCCGGCCTTTGGCGGAGACACGTTATGGGCAAGTGCCACGGCGGCCTTTGACGCGCTGTCACCGCAGATGCAGGCGTTTCTCCTGCCTCTCCAGGCGGTGAATGATTTTCGTCACGGATTTCGCGAAAGTCTGGCCGAGCCTGGTGGGCCAGAACGGCTGGCTCCGGCCATCGCAGAAAATCCGCCGATGGTTCATCCGCTGATACGCACACATCCGGAGAGTGGCCGCAAAGCCATCTACGTTAATGCGTTGTTTACCACCCACATTGTTGGGTTGCCCGGCAAGGAAAGCGAGGCATTGCTCGACTTTCTATATCGCCATGTTGTGGCGGAAGAGCATACGGTACGTTTGTCTTGGCAGCCGGGCACCGTCGCGATTTGGGACAACCGTTCCACTCAACATAAGCCGGTAAATGACTTTTTTCCACAACACCGTTTAATGCACCGGGTGACGTTGACTGGCGACCAGCCCGCTTAAAAGGAGCCGCGTATGCGTCTGTACTTTGTTCTTTTACTGAATAGTCTTTTATTGACGGCTGCGCCGAGCTTTGCGGCGGATGATGCGATCGAGCTAAACCTGCTTCCAGATTCGGCGCCTGCGGAAGTGCGTGAAGCCGAATCACAGGCGCTGGACGTGATGTATGACTTCATGCGGACATTTAATGGCCGCGACGTGCCAAACTTTGCCCGCACGTTGACCTATCCTCATGTGCGAGTCGCCAGTGGCGGTGTGACAGTCTTCCCGGATCGCCAGAGTTTTATCGATGCAACCGACTTAGAAGCATTCGCGAAACGCTTTAACTGGTCTCACAGTCGTTGGGACAGCATCGCTACTGTTCAGGCAGATGCTGAAAAAGTGCACTTTGCCGTCCAGTTCACTCGGTTTAACCCTCAGGGGGAGGCTTACGTGTCGTTCAACTCCCTCTACATTTTGCAGCGTACGGAATCCGGCTGGGGTATTCGAGCACGCTCCAGCTTTGCGCCTTAGACGAACAGTCAGCATTGAATGGGCGCAAGTTAATGAGCGTAGTAGCGACAGTCGACGATTACCTACAGGAGGCTGGAGCCTTGGATAAGGCGATGCTGCCCCTTGGCTTTTTCTTGGCGTTTTGCGCCCAGCATCGGCTGCTGAGTCAGGAGTTCACGCAGCAACGCGCCGAGCAGTTGTCTGCTGTAAGGCTCCAGGAAGGACAGGTAACCACGTTGTTTGCTGCCCATGGTGCAACCCTATATGCGGATGATTTCACACCTCAAGGCCTAGTATTTGTGCGCGTTTATCTGCCTCAGCTACATGCCGACTTTGTACAAACCTTTGAACCGGACTGCTTCGAGATTGAAGATTCGTGGTCGAACTACCAGCAGCTTGCGGACGTTATGATCCGTCACTTGCTTGGGCAGCCAAGGTCTGCACCTAGGTCTCGGGGAATATGGTCGACGATCAAAACACGGGTAGCAAGGTTATGGCACTAGGCCAACGTGACTATGAGGTGTTTCGGGGTGACCCTACCGCACTGCCGGCGAAAATGGCTGAGATCTACGGGGCCATCGAGCCACCGCCGGATGTGCTGCGCGTGGCGAAATTCCAGCAGCAAGTCATTGGTTGCTATGCCATGCATTCGCCTCAGTCGCCAGACGCCGACGGAAAGCCTGTGCCGTTCGAGCTGGGCATGGTGATGGTCTTGGATGCCTATCAGCGAAATGGCGTGGGCCGTTGGTTGGTTGGGCATGCCATTGGTGTGGCAGAAAGCAAGGGCGGTAGGGAATTGCGAGTGCCACTGCCCGGGCCAGCTGAATTTTTTGAAGGCTTGGGGCTGCGGCAGGTCCCCGGTGGCTTTCACTATGCCATGTACCCTGAATAGACACGCTACCGGCAAGACGAGTAATCTCAAAGGGTTCGAGAAACAGGAAGCACGCATTTTGCAAAATAATATCAACATCAGTTATGAGCACGCGCCCCGCTTTAATACCGGTGACCCTGAAGCGCTGCAGTATTTGAGTGACAACGGATTTGTTATTTTCGGCAATGTCCTCACCCAAGAAGAAGCGGACCACAGCCTTGAACTGCTTTGGGATTATCTTGAGCAATTGGGAACAGGCATTGACCGAAGCGACATCGATACTTGGGGCAACGATCGCTGGCCAACCGCTGTGCATGGCGGCATTTTGCCAAGCTATGGCGTAGGCCATTCCTCGGCTCAGTGGTTTATCCGCGATGTACCCAATGTAAAAGCCTGCTTTGCACAGGTTTGGGACGATGATGATGATCTGTTAGTAAGTTTTGACGGCGTTACCCTCTGGCGACCGTGGACCCACAATGAATCTTGGAAAACCAATGCCGGCAACAGTTGGCTGCATATTGACCAGCATCCGATTGGCCGGCCGGGCAAGCATTGTATTCAGGGCCTGGTGAATCTCCTGCCTACATCGCCGGAAACCGGCGGTAATGTGATCGTGCCGGGCAGTCATCGGCTTTTTGAGCACATTCCCGAGCAATACGCTGAGCGCCTAGGGAGAATTCACCCGAGCATCGATCACTTTCGGTTCCCCAACGACGATCCCAATTTGACAGAAAATCAGCCCGTCATGTGTCATATGGAAGCCGGCGATATGCTGCTTTGGGACTCTCGTACCATCCACTGCAGTGCACCAAGTCTGCAGACACCGAGTTTCAATGATCGGCTGCTGCGTGCGGCGAGTTTGATTTGCATGATGCCTCGGTCTAAGTCCAACCCTCAGGTCATAGAAAAGAGAAAGCAGGCGGTAGATAAACGAACCTCTACCACGAATTGGTCAGATCGTTTTATCGATGCCGATGCGTTTCCCAATATCGTGCAGGCACCTGAACGCGAGAACTACATATGGCCCAAGGTGCCTGTGCTCAATAACAATCAGTTGAAAATGGTGGGTTGGACAGAGCAAGAAATTGCGGCCCGGCATGCCGAGAGCGTTGGGCCGCAGGGGACTTAGCGGGGTTCGTTGTCGGCCCGGGCAGCGCGGCCCAAGTAACCGCCGTGGTGGCGTAAACCGTAGTCCTCGCGGGTGACGCCTTTTTGCTCCAACAGCGACAGTGCCAGAGCGTCGCTAATGGCAAGCATGACAGCCATAGAGGCGCTTGGCGTGAGGCCCAGCGGACAGGGCTCGATAATCGTGCCCATATCCAATATCAGATCCGAGTGCTGGCGCAGTTCAGAATCGAGATGAGAGGTTACGCCTATAATTTTGTCCACGCCCAGATGGCGCGACATTTCTAAAATTTCCAGTACCTCTCGGCTTTTGCCGCTGGTTGAAAACGCGATCATGACGTCATTCGCACCCACCAGGCCAAGATCGCCATGAGCGGCCTCCGCCGGGTGGATGAAGTCTGCGGGGGTCGCCGTTGAGCACAGTGTCGCTGCGAATTTCTTGGCAATGTGCCCGGCCTTACCGATACCCGTGGTCAGAATCTTACCTTTGCAACTCATCATGACTTCGACAGCACTGACGTAGTCATCGTTGATGTTGATAGCACTGATGGCTTCCGCTTCGGCTTTGAGCACCGACTGCATGCGTTCTTTAATGTCCAAGAGATGTTCCGTTGGTTGAGTCAAAGAGGCGCGCAGCTTAACGCAATCTTGGCTGGATCGCCGAGGGAAAAGTGTGGGTTCGCGTCAGATGTCTTGTTCTGTTCTTTCTGTCAGCGCATTTGCCTTGGTTCTCTGGAGCGTGCGTTTCCATTTGCCTAGCCTGACGCATATTGAAATCGCGCCGGTTGGTGCATGATTAAGCCCATGGAAAAAAATTCTAAACACGTATTGGATTGCATGCCTTGGCCAGCTCACGTCGAGGCTGTTGACCGATCGACTGCAGTACTCGCTAGTCTTGAAAAGACCACTTTCCGATATTTGAGTATTGATGACTCACGGGTGCGCCAGTACGCGGAACGAGAGCTTGATGACTGTACCTTGGGTCTGCTTGAGATAGACATTTCGGGAGATGAAGCTGAGGCTTTGCCGTCTGTGTCCATGGACGAGTCCTATGGCCTTAACCTAGCTGACGGTGTTATCTCTCTTTCGAGTAACACCGCCTGGGGCGCGATGCGTGGATTGGCGACGCTTGCACAGCTGGCGCGGCACAGGCAACTGTTTGCGGGGTTAACCATTGAGGACAGCCCCCGCTTCCCCTGGCGCGGGCTGTTGCTCGATGTTGCCCGACATTTTTTCCCGGTGCAGTCTCTTAAGTCTGTCGTCGACGGGTTGGCGGCATTGAAGATGAACGTGTTGCACTTGCACCTTTCAGACGACCAAGCGTGTCGTTTTCCCAGCGCGGCTTATCCCAAATTGGCCAGCGACGAGCACTATTCTATCGATGAACTGCATGGCTTAGTTCGTTACGCGGCCGACCGCGGCGTTCGTGTGATTCCTGAGTTAGACATGCCAGGCCATGTCACTTCATGGCTTACAGCCTATCCCGAGTGGGGGAGCGAACCCACGACCCCAAGTCTTCGATTTGGCGTCCACCAAGCATGCTTGAATCCGTTGAATGAAAGCGTTTACGACGCAATAGCGATCCTCCTGAGCGAATTGGCCGAGGTTTTTCCCGACGACTATGTGCATGTCGGCGGCGACGAGGTGAGTTCGGCATGGTGGCGCAGAGATCCGGTCATCGCGGCCTACTTAGAAGATCACGGCATGACCACTCACGATCTTCAAAATGCGTTTTTGGTGCGTGTTTGCGCCATGGTGCGCAAGCTGGGTAAGCAGCCGATTGGCTGGGATGAGATCTTGCATCCGGATATGCCAGACTGCGTGGTGCAAAACTGGCGCGGAGCTACCACGCGAGATCGTGCCTTGGCTCTGTCAAAACCAACGCTGGTATCCGCTCCTTACTATTTAGATCTGCACTATCCTGCCGACATTCACTATGGTTTTGACCCCGAGACTCCACAAAGTCAGTGGCTTGAACAAGAAGACGCGCTGCAGGGCGACCCACGATTGCGCCATGTTGCTGATGGCATTGAGTGGACCAAACAGTGGCGTGTCGGAAAGTCGAATTTCGCCGGCGAAGTAGCCGGAGAGGTAAGTGTCATGGGTGGCGAGGCCTGTCTGTGGGCAGAGCTGGTTGATCCGACGGTGCTCGCGACGCGGCTTTGGAGTCGGTTGCCTGCGGTGGCTGAACGGCTTTGGTCCCCGGCAAGCTGCACGGACGTTGATAGCATGTACCGGCGCCTGCAGGCTTGCTGGTTGAGCTTGCCAGAAGATCCAGAGTTAACCGCCCGGCGCAAGCTGCATGAGATGGGCTTTGATGAGGATCAGATTTCATTGCTGGCCTTGCTCGAGCCGGTGAAATGGTATGGACGTTTGCTGGGCGAGCAAGCGTTGCGAGCCAGACTTGCAGGCTCTGAGATGCCTAAGGCTCGGCCTTACCAAGCCGATACACCACTGGATCGCGTGGCCGATTTCTTGCCGCCGGAGAGTATGTCAGCGCGACGCTTAGATGAACTAACGCTCTTCGACTCGGCGGCTCGAGTGAAAGAGCTGGTGGGCGGTTGGCCAGACGACAAACCGAAGGGCGAATTATCCGCGGTATTGGCCGCGCTGGAACAAGGCGCGGATGTCCTGCTGTCTCTAGAGTCCGATGCTTGTACCTTAGTGGATGCTCGACATCGCTTGTCGGCACTGGATATCTCCTATGGAGAATATATTGCGGCTCCACTGACCTACTGGCACTTCGCCTTGGGTTCGGCGACTGCAAGTGGCAGCGAAAGTCCTCAGATTGAAAAATAAGAAACAGTGGTTAGCGCTGGCTCACGCAGCTGCAGGCGCATGGCTTGATACGCCTGTGCTTGAGCCTTTGGGTAATGGGCACATACACCAAACGTTTCTGCTCAGTGATCAGGAAAAACCGGCAGAACGCTACGTGCTGCAGTGCGTGAATGCGGCTGTGTATGGCGACATCGATTTACTGATGCAGCAAACTCGCTTGGTGATTGAACGGTTGTCCGCCGCATCTGCCTTTGTCGCCGAATATCGTCTACCCGAGTTGATACCAACGCGGTTGGGCGAGTCGACATTCGTTCACGCATCAGATGGCGCAGCCTATTCTTGGCGTCTTTGGCGTTTTATCGAGGGTTCAAAAACCTGCGACCCCCCCCAAAACCGGGAGCAAATCCGGCAGGCGGCGAAAGCCTTCGGTGCCTACCAGCGAGCGATGGCGGGTTTAGATGCTGACCAACTGGTTGAGACGATTCCCGGCTTTTTGAGCATGGCAGGCTATTTGCGTCAGTTCGATCGGGTGTTGGCGACGGCAACTCAGACTGAGCGCGCGGAGGCGATGCCGTGTATTGCGCTTGCCCAGTCTCATCGTCAGTGGCCAAGTGCTCTGATGCAGCCCAACGCGGTCATTCACGGCGACTGTAAAATTAACAATGTGTTGTTTGACGTACAGGGCGAGCGTGTACTGTCGGTGATTGACCTGGACAACAATATGAACGGTCACTGGGCCTGGGATTTTGGTGATCTGGTTCGGTCTGTAGCCTTTAGCCGAGGTGGGGTTGATGCCGATGACTATCGGGTCTGTGTTCAGGGTTTTCTCTCTGGGCGTGGTTCAGTCCCTCTGGGCAATGAATATCTGATTGCCGCACCCTCTTATTTGGCCTTTATGCTGGGTCTGAGATTTCTAACCGATCACTTGAGTGGTGATGTGTATTTTTCGGTGCCTCAGCACGGCGACAACTTGCAGCGAGCGAAGGAACAGTTCGCTTTGTTTCAGTCTTTTGAAAGTAGCAGGATATCAATGGCGCGGATTGTTGCAGAATGCACCTAGGTTGCGACGTTTATCACCAACGTGACCAGGCCGGCCATGGTCAAAACGAACAGGGCTGTGAGCACGACGCCGACGATGATGAAGTGGCTGGCCTTACCCTTGGCGAAATCTCTTTCTCGCTTTTCTTTCGACTGCACTCCCACCATGGCGGCTAAGGCGCTGCCAAACATCTGCATAAGGCTCAGGCTATCCTGTTCCTGGGAGTTGTCTGGCTTAGCTGGCGAATTGTCGTAGTTCACAGAATTCGGATCGGGTTGTTGTGACATCTGTAACACCGATAGATTGTTGATTGAAGAGCTTTCAGTATAGGGCAGAGGAGTGGCGATATGCGGATCGATTATAAGGTTTACGAAGGTTTGGGTGCGCTGCGTCGGATTGCTGCACTTTCCGTCGGCCTGTTTGTCATCAGTTTTCTCAGTTCTTGCGCCTCTCAAGTTGCCTCAAACCAACCCCTGCAGCTGGTGAGCGGCAGCGCACCGGTGTATCCCGCAAGATTGAAATCCGAAGGCGTCGGTGGGTTGGTTACCGTTGCATACGATGTGAGTGACGAAGGTAAGGTGGAAAACCTTCGCGTAATCCGCAGCGAACCTCCGGGTCTGTTTGATGCTGCCGCCTCGCAGGCCGTCGCGAGCTGGCAATTCAAACCCCAGATTCGCAATGGTATTGCTGAGCCTGTTTTGGGCTTAACCAGTAAGTTAGAGTTTCGAGCACCTTGATGACCGCGGAGGGCACATGCAACTGACAATAAAGATGTGGGGACTGAGTATCATCGCCCTCGCACTGATCGTCATCGCTATTGCCTATGCAGTGGCACCCAGTGCTGCTAGCCCGGAGAGCTTGAGCGAACACATTGGTTATATGCTCCGGGTCACGGCTCGTGTGGGCTTTGGTGCACTTCTACTGGCCTACGTTGCTCGTCCTCTCGTTCTTCTCATTGGCTGGGGCAGGCCGCTGCTGATACAGCGTCGTTATGTCGGGTTGGCTGCGGCTGCCAGCCTCACCGTTCACTTCGGTTATGTCGCTGCCTTTTTGATCACATCCGGTGAGCCCTTGGACTGGGTGACCGGTGTCTTTGGGGGCGCGGCTTTCGCTCTGATGTGGACGATGGCGTTGACCAGCACGGATGCGGCTCGTCGCAGGCTTGGCGCGGGGTGGAAGCGGTTACATACTATTGGCATCCATTATGTCTGGCTCATTTTCATGCAAACCTTCGTTGGGGTTGCATTGGAGTCGGGCTCACGATGGGCTGAAGTCATGGCTGCTCTGGGCTTGGTGGCCCTGTGCATTCGACTGGCGGCTTGGTTGAGTCAGCGGTTTAAGCGCACGGCATAAATACCGCTGAATTCACCTGCCGGCGAGCCATCGGCCAGTAACACTTCGCAGGTCAGAGGGAATCGCCCCTTGCCGGTACCTCTGAGTTTCTCCATCTCGATCAGATGTTCACCAAAGCTGCAGCGCACAGCGATGTCTTCGCCAACAGGTTTCGCGTAGTTGATCTGACCGCTGGCGATGACGATGGACGCATTCAATGCATTCAGCTTCAGCTGCAGGTGCATCATGCCCCACCCGGTTAGCGCTTGAATAGCGTAAAGACTGCCTGCGAAGGCCGTGCCGTGTACGTTGACGTTGGGTTCTAACGACGCCCGAGTGGTCAGCATCTCACCATCAAAGTCTGTGATCTGCATTTGCATGGCCTTGGACAGCGGTATTTGTTCGTGCCAAATCGTCTGCAATTGCTGGCAAAGCACTTTGGTGTCGGCTGCGGTTTCGGTCATGATGAGGGCTGTCCATATGCTGCAAAGAGAAAACAGTGATCAGTGTGAATCTCGTGGGAATCAATGTCTACGAAGTTGTCTTGGAGGGTAGCGCCGAGAGTTTTCATTCGGTGACTCTGGAGCCAGCGTTTTATCAGACTTTGTGCCAGGGCACGAATACCCACGAGTGGGTTCTCATCCACGCCTTTAAGTTTTTATTGGAACGCGAAGAACGAAGTGAAATTGCCAGCCAGTTTGATTTAGCCAGCTTACCCCTGCGATATCCTGACTTTGTGGCAACGTTGCAGGATCGATTGGGATTCACACAGTTGAAAGAGGAGCGTGGCTGGTAACGGCCGAGATGGCATCCTTTTTCGTCGACCTGTTTAAGCAGCAGGTTCATTTTATCGTTGGGAGATTATTATGAGAGCGATTTGTATTTTTATCACAGTGATGTTGTTTGGGTGGACCACTTTCGCTTCCGCTGATTCGCTGAACGAGGCCATCGCCGATCAAGTCGATGCCGTTACCGAGCGCGTCGTTGCATGGCGACGTGACATACACGCCCATCCCGAGCTATCCAATCGTGAATTTCGCACCTCGGCCCTAGTAGCCGAACACCTTCGCAGTCTGGGTATCGACGTGCAGACCGGCGTGGCGCATACCGGTGTTATAGGTGTGCTCAAAGGCGGCAAGCCCGGTCCTGTCATCGCCTTGCGCGCGGATATGGATGGATTGCCGGTGACCGAAAAAACCGGATTGCCCTATGCCTCGACGGTGCGCGGTGAGTACCAAGGTCGTGAGGTTGGCGTGATGCACGCCTGCGGTCACGACAATCACGTCGCCATTTTGATGGGAGCCGCCGAAGTTCTGGCGTCGGTAAAAGAAGATTTGCCGGGTACGGTTAAGTTTCTCTTTCAGCCTGCTGAGGAAGGGCCGCCCAAGGGCGAAAACGGGGGCGCGAAGATGATGATTGCCGAAGGGGCTTTGCAGAATCCCGCAGTGGATGCGGTGATTGGACTGCATATTTCTCAGGGCGAAGAGGTGGGGCGTGCGAGCGTTCGTCCGCTGGGCTTAATGGCAAGCGCGCAACGTTTTGACGTTGAAATTATGGGCAGCCAAACACACGGTGCGCGGCCCTGGGCTGGCGTAGACCCCATCGTTGTCGGTGCGCAGATCGTCAATGGATTACAAACCATTGTCAGCCGGCAAGTCGATATTACCCAGCATCCGGTGGTCGTAACTGTGGGCCAATTTGAAGCCGGTGTGCGCAACAATATCGTGCCTGAAACCGCGCGCTTAAGCGGTACGATTCGAACCTTTGATCCAGATGTGCGCGGACAGGTACACGAAAAAATTCGTCGTGTTGTTACCCAAGTTGCCGAGTCACAGGGAGCTACGGCCACAATCGATATTGACCCGGGTGTGCCCGTCACCTTCAACGATGCGGCGCTGACGAGTCAGCTGAGCCCCACCTTAGAAGCGATTTATGGCGCGGAACATGTGTCTGAGCCAGCGCGTATTACTGGCGCCGAAGACTTTTCGTTCTTTCAAGAGCAGGTCCCTGGCTTTTTCTTCTTTATTGGCGGGCGGCCCGCTGATCTACCAGCGAGCAAGGCGATCCCCAACCATTCGCCGTACTTTTATGTGGATGAGGGTGCCCTGCCTCTTGGGGTGCATGCCATGTCGCGCTTGGCGTCAGATTATTTGCGGGCCGGTGCTGAGTAGCTTGGTTTGGGGGGCTAAAGCCCCCAGCACTCGCCGTCATTGGCGAATAAAATAGCGCCCTCGTAATGTTCTTCCATTGCGCTGCGGCTGATACTTTCCCGGCCTCGGGTTCTGCTGTTGCGGTGGCCCAAGATCATCATCCTTGCGTCCGCTTGAGCCGCCACTCTGCCCAGTTGGGAGGGCCGAGAATACAGTTCTCGCAGCGCACCGCGAGAATTCTCTGCAATGGCATGGCTGACCACTAGCGCGTCAGCATCCTTCGCAAATGTTGGGACGACGTTTTTAGAATTGTTGAAGGCCCCGGCAATCACAATGATCTGATCGGCAATTTCGATGCGCCAGGCCAATGCTGGGACGTCACCGTGGTGGACGGGAATGGCCGACATTTTGACGTGTTCGGTCTGGTACTGGGACCAGCGCTTCGAGCCGGTTGCGGGAATGTCCACACTGCGCACTCGGTATCCCAAGCTGGCTCTGGGCTTGATCGCGTTGGCCAGATAGGGATAGGCACCTTCCGCACCGAACAGACGCTGCATTAGCTCTCGGGTAGAGATATGGTTATCGCCATCGCCGCTCGGACCCATGACGGTCAGGCGCATGTCGCGTGTATCGCTTTGGGCTGCGCTGATGTAGGCGGGTAAATCGCCGCTGTGATCGGGTTTGAGCTGGGTCAGTGCGATGGCTTCAATGGATTCAAAACTTGCCCCGGATTTTTCAAAGCCGATTTGCGATCCAGAGCCGGCGTCGACGAGCACCCGGGCGACATCGTCGTGCCAGATCAAATAGCTGGGCGAGGCTTGGCCGTCATTCAGTTCGCCGCTGCCCGCGCCGAGAATTTCAATCCACACACCTTCATCACCACAATGGTTGCTGCTGGCGTGTGCGGTACTGGCCAGCGCAATGCATAGGCCAGCCGTGAATACAGATCGCAAAATAGACATTGCAGTGTCTCTCAATATTAAGAATTTGATTGTGGGTTCACCAGTGACTCGACTTCTTCGACCAACTGACTGAATCCCGCTTCGTCCGGCATTCGCCAGTCCCCACGAGGGGATAAGCTAACACTGCCGACCTTGGGGCCCGGTGGCAGCGTCGTACGCTTGAATTGTTGGGTCATGAAGCGCCGGAAAAACTGAGCCAACCAATGCTGGATGGCCTCAGGCGCATGGTGGTCGGCAAAGCTGTCGCAGGCGAGATAAAAGATCTTGCTCGGCGATGCACCGAAGCGTAGCCAGTGATAGAGAAAGAAATCGTGCAGTTCGTAAGGTCCGACAACCTCTTCGGTGCGCTGGCTGATCTCGCCGTCTTGGGGCGGAATCAGTTCTGGGCTGATGGGCGTGTTCAGGACGTCGATCAATACAGCGGCCAATTCGGGTTCGGCACGATGCTGTGCATACCATCGAACTAAGTAGGCCATCAAAGTTTTCGGCACACTGGCGTTTACGTTGTAGTTCGCCATTTGATCTGCGTTGAATGTCGCCCAACCCAGCGCCAGCTCACTTAAGTCGCCGGTACCGACGACGATTCCGCCGACTTTGTTGGCGTAGTTAAAGAGAATCTGAGTACGTTCTCGGGCTTGTGCGTTTTCGAATACGACGTCGTGTGCACCCTGGTGATCTAGATCGTCCAAGTGTTGAGCCACTGACGCATTGATGTTGATTTCTTCTAGCGATACCCCAGCGTTTTGAGCCAATCGGTGCGCATTGGTTAGGGTGCCTTGAGTGGTTCCCGGGCCCGGTAGGGTGAGCGCGTTCAAATGATTGGCCGGCAGCGACAGTTTCGCTAGAGCATCTCTCGCTACGAGGAACGCCAGTGTCGAATCCAGTCCCCCAGACAGCCCGATCACTAAGCGCTCTGCCTTGGCCGCTAGCATGCGCCTAGCCAATCCTGTGGATTGAATGAGCAAAATCTCCTGAGCTCTGGCAGCAAACTCCTCTTCGTCTTCGGGCACAAAGGGCTGCTTAGCGTAGTGGCGTTGCACTGTCTCCAAGCGTGGCTGTGTCGTATCGATGCTGATCTTCCGATAGGGGCGTGGCCGGAGGGTTTGCGCAAACGTACTGTTCTGGGCGCGATCGTGGTTAATTCGCTGTAGGTCAATGTCGGCAATCAGGTTTTGCGCCGCAAATTCAAAACGCTCGCTTTCCGCGAGCATTTGGCCACTCTCTGCAATCAGGCAATGGCCCCCAAATACCACATCCTTGGTGGACTCCAGCGCGCTGGCACTGGCATAGAGGTAGCCGCAAAAATTACTGGCGCTGGTCATGCGCACCAAGTCGCGCCGGTAGTCGGCCTTGCTGATGAGTTCGTTACTCGCCGACAGGTTGCAGACAATGTTGGCCCCAGCCAGAGCTGCGTGAGTGCCGGGACTGATGGGTGCCCACAAATCTTCGCAGATTTCGGCGCCGATACAGCAGTCGCCGAGCTCGAACAGCTGATCAACGCGGACATGAAATGTGCCTAGGTCTGGATCGACTTCGGTTTCGTTCACGCCGTTACCCGAGACGAACCAACGCTGTTCATAGTATTCGCTGTAGTTTGGTAGGAAGGACTTCGGCACCATGCCCAGCACCCGACCTGCGCCAATCATGACGGCACAATTGACCAATCGGCCATCGGCGAGGCGCCATGGTGCGCCAACGGCCAGCAGCGGTACTCGGGTGCGCTGCAGTAGCATCAGCGCGCGCCGTGTCTGTTGGAGTAAGGCCTCGGAGAAAAACAGGTCTTCAGCCGAGTAGCCTGTTAGACATAGCTCCGGGAAGACTGCCAACGAAACGCCTTGATCAGCGAGGGCATCTGCCTGGGCTAAAATCGCATCGGCATTCGCGGCGGCATCGCCGATGGTGAGGCTTGGTGTGGCTGCGCATACCCGCACGTATCCGAGATTGCGGAAATCCTTGGGTGACGTTTTTTCTGTGGCAGCTCTAATCATAGACAGCAGTTTAGCCTAAATTCTCGTCCGCTATGCCTTCCTTGCCCTTATTGGCTGTCTAAAACAACGCGCGAATGTTCGTCGAAGCGTGACCAGTACCTCTGCTATATTCTGACTAAGGGAGACCGAATAACGCTATGGAGGGGACGTATGAATTTCGAATTTGGTGAAGAACAAGAGTTGCTGCGCGAACAAGCGCGGGGCTTTCTGGCGAACCACTGTCCGCCCGCCGCTGTGCGCGCGGTGCTGGAGGGCGAAGCGGATCACGATTCGCAGCTGTGGCAAAAGATCGTGGAGATGGGTTGGACCGCAACCGTGATACCTGAAGAGTATGGAGGCTTGGGCCTGTCTTACCTGGAGCTGGTGGTCATCGCCGAAGAGCTGGGCCGTGCCGTGGCACCAGTGCCCTTCAGTTCGTCCGTATACCTAGCGACTGAAGCTCTGATGGCCTGTGGCAGTCAAGAGCAGAAAGAAAAGTGGCTGCCCATGTTGGCTGCCGGCGAAGCCATTGGTACCTTCGCACTGTCGGAGGGTAATGGCCGTCCCAGTGTTAAAAGCTTGAAGACGCGCATAACGGATGGCGGCTTGAGCGGGCGTAAGCTGCCCGTGGCCGACGGGCGCGCCGCAGATTTCGCGGTCGTGGTTGCTGCCTCGGACTCCGGCGACGGGGCCAGCTGGTATCTGGTTGAACTGGATCAAGACGGGGTTTCACGGGACGCTGTCCGCACTCTGGATTTTTCCCGCGGACATGCGGTTCTAGAATTTGATAACGCTCATGCCGAATTGCTGGGCGGTGAGGGCGCGGGCTGGGGAGCGACCGAACGGTTGTTAGATCGGGCTGCCGTATTATTCGCTTGGGAACAGGTTGGCTTGGCCGATGCTGCGATGATTCAGGCGCGAGATTACGCCATGGGGCGTTATGCCTTTGGCCGCGCCATCGCTTCTTATCAGGCGATCAAGCACAAGCTGGCGAGCATGTACGTCAAAAACACCTTGGCACGTAGCAACTGCTACTACGGTGCTTGGGCCTTGAACACAGACAGCGCAGAGTTGCCCTTAGCTGCCGCGACAGCGCGGGTAGGTGCCATTAAGGCAGCGGTATTTGCTGCTGAGGAAAATGTGCAGACCCACGGCGGCATGGGATTTACCTGGGAATTTGACTGTCAGTTCTACTACCGCCGAGCAAAGTTGCTGGGCGTGAATGTAGGCAGTGAAGGGTATTGGCAAGACCGCTTGATTACCGCTTACGAACAAAACAACGCTGCCTAAAACCGACGTTTGCCAGATGAGTGGACACAGATTTTTATTGAGGATTAACCATGGATTTTAACGACACACAAGAAGAAGCCGCCTTTCGCGCCGAAGCAGCAGCATGGCTGAAAGACAATGTTCCGAGTCAGGAAGAGTTGGCCGGCCTAGACGACATCGCTGCGGCCAAGCTTTGGCAAAAGCGTAAATACGACGCAGGGTGGGCATGCATACGCTGGGATAAAAAATATGGCGGTCGTGAGGCCAGCGCGATCGAACAAGTAATTTGGAATCAGGAAGAAGCCAAGCACAGCGCACCGGGTGGTGTGTTTGTCATTGGCCAAGGCATGGCTGCGCCGACCTTGATGACCTGGGGCCGACCTGAGCACCATGAACGCTTTCTGCCTAAATTGGCCAGCGGCGAAGAAATCTGGTGCCAGCTGTTTTCCGAACCTGCAGGGGGTTCGGATCTGGCTGCTCTGCGCACCAAGGCCGAGCGAGACGGGGACGATTGGGTGATCAATGGTCAAAAAATCTGGACCTCCGGCGCGCATTATTCCGACTTCGGCATCTTGGTGGTTCGAACCGACCCGAATGTGGCGAAGCACAAAGGCCTGAGTTATTTCTTTCTCGACATGAAGTCTCCGGGCGTGGAAATCAAGCCGATCAAGCAACTCACCGGTGGCGCGAACTTCAACGAAGTGTATTTCACTGATGTTCGGATTCCGGACAGCCAGCGTTTAGGTGAGGTTGGCCAAGGTTGGCAGGTTGCGCTGACGACTTTGATGAACGAGCGTGCGGCCATTGGCGGTGGCGGCGCTGGCGTCAACGTAGACGTGGCCTACCGTATAGCCAGTGAAGTCATGATTGATGATAAGCCGGCCATTGAAGACAGTGCGGTTCGCGCCAAGTTAGCAGACTGGTACGTACAGGAAGCTGGCTTGCGTTTCACCGGCTATCGATCAATGACTGCGATGTCACGGGGTGCGATTCCAGGGCCTGAAAATTCGATTGGGAAGCTCGTTGGAGCGCCGAAGACCCAAGAGATGGCATCCTTCTGTATGGATCTACTGGAAATGAGCGGCGCGATTTGGGACGAAAATCTGTCCAAGGAAGCCGGTTTGTTGCAACTGACTTACATGGGTGCCCCCGGTGGCCGGATTGCCGGCGGCACCGACGAGATCATGGCCAACATCATTGCCGAGCGAGTCTTGGGGATGCCTCAAGAGCCGCGTATGGACAAGGGTATGTCGTTTAGCGAGGTGCCAACCGGCAGCAACTAGCACCTTTGACCTGTCGAACAAAAGCGTGTTGGCTACGGCCAACGCGCTTTTTTTTGCCTTGGCCCCAGCGGATCAGGCGTCCAACCACTGAATGACATCACCAAGGGCTATCACGCCGGGTTCCTCAATGCTGAGATAAACACCGAGATTGCCACCGTTCTCCGTAACCAAGTGACGCATGATCCTAGGGTCTTTCGGGAGATCGTCGAAGCCATGGGTGGTCATGACGCAGCGTGGGCAGACGACTTCAATTTTGACCACTGCGGAACCAATTCGGCCTCGCCGTCCCACCCAGGAATTTTCGGGGAAGCCGTCTTCGGGTGTCTCGACCACGAGGTTGGGTCTAAACCGCCGTAAATCGAATCGAGAATTTTGGCCCTTTTCGGTCATGGTCGTCGCGAAGAATCTCAGGCTGGCCTCACTCATAAGCAAAATTGGGAACGCGTCGAAGTAGGTTCCCGGTGAAGATTCGTAGATAAATAATTCTTCAGGGAAAACAGAAAGGTCGGGTAGAGGTTCGTCCTCTGTGCGTGCAAACACTTCTCGGAAATAGGCTTCTGGGTCGACGCCTTCTTCCATCGCCGGACGGCGGTAGTGATCGAGTTGATCTTTTGGAAGCAGCGGCCATAGGCTGACAGGGGCGCCAACTTCAGTGCTAAGCACCTCGTTGACTGCTTGGTCAGAAGACGAAATCTGACGACCGTCTGCCATGGTAATACTGACTTCTGGGGACACTTGTTGCGCTGTGGGTTCACTGATAAAGCTGGCGTGCATACCGAGCAGCTCCGGAAAGCGCTTGCCGCCCGTTATGCCCCCACGCTCCTCATCCTTCAGTGCCCACGCGCGATCGCCGGGGATACCGTTCACGGTCAGGGGTGTGCTGTTGAGCGAATGCCCACCCATGCTTTTGACGGGGTAGCGAAACAGATGGGTAACAATGGCAGACATGCAGTTTCCTAAATGGGTGGTTAGGTCAGTAGATTAACAAGTCCTCGATAATCTGCCAAAACCTCGTCCGCACCAGCTGCGCCTAACGCTTCAGTGTCGTTGCTGCCGGTCAGGACACCAATGCAGCGCATTTTCAACTCTCTGCCCGCCTGCATATCCAATGCTCCATCGCCCACCATGACCGATAGGGCGGGATCGGCACCCAGAGCATCGAGATTGGCCTGCAGGTGTCTGGGGTCTGGCTTCAGGTACTCGACATCGTCTCGAGCGTGCAAACAGTCAATGTACTCATTCATGTCCGGGAACATGGTCATGACCGCCTCGCGGCAGTTTCGTGTGACGATGCCGAGTCTGTAGTCTGCGCTGCGCAGTTGGATCAGCACCCGACGAGCATCATCAAAGAGACGGGTTTTTCCTGCTGCCTGCATCTCGATATCGTGGATGCGCTGATGGCTGTCTGCTGCGTATTGATTGGAGAGGGATGCTTCGCCCCCATGTTGCTCAAGGAGCCACGCCTGAGATGCTTCAATAATTTCGACGATGTACAGACCTGCGTGAACGTCATCTGGAACACCGGCGGCGGCCGCCATCTCGGCGATTTGCCGGCGCATATCCGCTAAGTCAAGATTGGGTACCAAGGTGCCGTCGAAGTCGAAGAGGATGCCCTTACCGCTCACTCGTCAGACTCGTTGCCGCGATTTGCCCACCGTTCTTCGTGGGTGTCCTTGATACGCTGGCGGAAACGCTCTAGCAGTATCCAGCCAATGATCAAGGCGCTGATGGCCACCAGCACGGGGTAGGCGATTGCCGGCACCCAAAAAGCGGCCGCTAAGTCTGTATGCAACAAAGCCAGGGTGCCCACCGCAATCGCCACGGCCATAACCGACAGGGTCATCAGATAAGCACCGGCGGCCAAAAGCAGCGGCAGCCACAACTGGTTGATGACGTTATCGACGTTGAGATCAATCACGAAAAGCACGGCTAAGGTCACGACGACTCCGGCCATCCGCAGTGATAAATATTGAAGCGAGGGTCTGTCCATCAGTTGACGACACCCAGTTGGCCACCATCTATGCGGATGTTCTGCCCATGAATTGCATCGGCCATTGGACTGCATAGAAACGCGACTAAGCCAGCAACCTCTTCCCGGCGGCTGATTCGCCGAATGGGAATGTCTTTAGCCACATGGGCCTCGACCTCTTCCCATGTATCCCCCCAATTTTTCTTGGCTGCCACGCGCATGTAGTTTTGTTCCACTTCTGGCGTATGAATCATGCCCGGCGACACCAGATTGACCCGTATGTCTGTGCCGGCCACTTCCTTGGCTAGGCCAATGGTCATGTTCGCCAGCGCACCCTTGGCCGCGTAGTAACCGGGCATTCGGGCGTTGGGGCTGGTGGAACCCACGGTGCCTAGGTTGATGATTCGTGCCCAAGGCATGGTGCTCATCTTGGGCAGCATACCGGTAATCAGCCGTTGGGCCGATAGCACATTTTTTTGGTAAGCCAGCAGCCAATCGTCTTCGTCCTGAGATTGCCAGGTACCTGCATCCGCTGCGCCGAAGTTGTTGACTAGAATGGATGTATCGAACCTCTCGCATTGGGCCAGCAGCTCGTCCGACCCTTCGCGGGTAACGATATCGCCCCAGACGGGTACGCCTGCGCCGAGGGCGCTGACTGAGTCTTCTGCCTGCTGCTGGGTCATGCCATGAACCAATACGTTGGCACCCTCGTGCAGTAGCGTTTTGGCAATGATCTGGCCGGTGCCTCGGTGACTGCCTGTCACCAAGGCAACTTTGTTGTTGAGAGCGAGATCCATATACCCATCCTCGAGAAAAGATCGCCTACCCTAACAGATGACGGTTTTGCCTAGAAATTCGTTGCAGCGCCCTGACTGGGACAACTAAATACATGTGCTCACGCGGTCTGTGGCAGACTGCGTCGATGTTCGACTCGTCCCTTCTTTTACTATTGCTCGTGCTGCTTTTCGGTAGCTACGTTCAGGCAGTAGCAGGCTTTGCTCTGGGCATGATTGCCGTTGCCGTCATTGGCGGCTTACGGCTGCTCGATATCCCCACACTGGCGGCCGTAGTAAGTTTGCTCAGCATGCTGAATGCCTCGTTGTCGCTCGGTGGTCATACCCAGCACGTGCATCGGCCCATGTTGATGTGGCTGGCCATCGGCATCGTACCGGGTCTGCTGCTGGGTTACGGGCTTATGCTGTATCTCAACGGTAATCGGCTGTGGCTACTGGAACTGTGTCTGGGTGTCTTCATTACCGCTGGCGGCTTGTCCATGAGTATTCGACCCCGCAGTTGGTCTCACGAGTCTCGAAAGCCTTTCATTTGGTGTATGGGAGCGATTGGCGGCACTTTGGGTGGTCTGTTTTCTGCCAGTGGCCCGTTGTTGGGCTGGTTTGCTTACAGCCAACCTTTGCCGGTGGCAGTCATTCGAGCCACCCTGCTCAGCTATTTTTTTCTGGCGACGGCCATACGAACGATCATCGTTTTTTTCGAAGGCAGCCTGTCGGCTTCGGTATTACTATATGCGGCCTTGGGTGCACCGGTGGTCATCTTAGGTGCCTGGCTCGGTCGGCGGTTTCCGCCAGTCGTGTCTGAGCAGTCCTTAAAGCGCGGCGTATTTATGCTGTTATTGCTCATGGGTCTGTGGATCTGTGTCAGTGCCATAAACACGGGCCTGAACGGCGTGCCGATCTGAGGTGGCCGAGGTAAATCTTGAACAGGTCTAACGATGGAAAATAGCATGTCGGAATTTGATGCCATACGCCCATACTACGACCACGAAGTACCTGACGTACTGGCGAGGTTGGTTGCTTCCCGCGAGCTCGCGCAAGCCGCAAGTCAGCTGGTCATGCCTGGCTGGCTGGGAAATCGCTCATTGGGTCGTTGGCTAACTCGTTTTGTTCTTCGACTGAAAACGCGAAATCTGAGGTCCATACGGGACTGCCAAAACGTGGTTGCGGGGCTTTTTGAAACGGTTATTGATCGGAGCATTGATCGTTTATCCGTCAGTGGTCTAGATCGTTTAAGCCCTAACGATCACTATCTTTTCATCTCGAATCATCGTGATATTTTGATGGATTCAAGCCTGCTTAATTATCTGTTGCAAGAGGCCGGTCACGATACTTGTCGGATGGCGGTTGGCGATAACTTGCTGAGTAATACCCTAGCCGCAGATTTGATGCGGTTGAATAAGAGTTTTGTTGTGGAGCGCAGTGTGGCTGGCGCGCGAGCTCAGTATCGTGCTCTCAGTCGCACCAGCCGCTACGTGCAGCAGTCTCTGCAACAAGGTATTTCAGTCTGGATAGCCCAGCGTCAGGGCCGGGCCAAGGACGGTTTTGACCGCACGGATCCGGCTTTGCTGAAAATGCTGTTGCTGGCCTACCGCGATAAAACCGCAGCTGATTTGCCCATGCAGCGGATGCTTCAGATGGCACCGGCGGTACCCGTATCCGTGTCTTACGAGCTGGATCCCTGTGGGACGAGCAAGGCTCATGAGCTTGCGGTCATTGATGAGCACGGTGGGTATGAAAAATCGCCCCAGGAAGATTTGGAAAGCATGGTGAAAGGATTGATGGGACACAAAGGCCGTGTGCGACTGACCTTTGGTGAACCGATTTCTCGGGCATCCAGTGCAGAAGAGCTGGCAGCACAGCTCGATCAAAGCATTGTGGCGAACACTAGGCTTTATCCAACGCACCGATACGCCAAGATGGTGTTGGAAAATGGGCCTACCCAAGAACTTGAAAATCATCCGGCGGTACAACATCTAACAGCGGAGCTGCATGCCATACCGTCAGCTGAGCGGCCTTACCTGTTGCAGCAGTATGCGAATATTTGGCGTAATCGCGACGAGCTGAATATCGTCTAGGCAGCTATTGCCAACCGGCGTCTGCATCGAGCCGGTTGGTATATTTTGAGGGCTTGATCCTTGGCTTCAGGCTAAGCGCTCTGTGCCTTTAGCCCGTCATTTTTTCCATCACGGCGGACGCCATCGTAGATGAATTCTGAACCGCTCAGATCTGTGGACGGGATCTCGTCTTTTTCGCGCCAGTAGTCTTGGTTATGCCGCCATTCGGGTTTCGCGCCCCGTTGGGGGAGCTTGTCCATGTCGCGTGTCAAATAGCTCGGGTTGAAGTTGTCCTCTTCGATCCAAGGCAGTATGGCCATGTCGCCATCTTCTTCGCGCAGAGCGACTTCGATGCGTCGAGCACCGATATCGTCCATATGATTCAACAGCCCGCAGACAAAATCACCCAGCAGGTCGACTCTTAAGGTCCAACTCGCACGGAAATAACCAAAAACCCAAGCCAAATTGGGTACGCCGGTAAACATCATGCCCCGATAGTTCACGGTGTCGTGCCAGTCCACTGGCTTACCATCGACGTTGAAAGGAATGTCGCCCATAACTGAGAGGTGGAAGCCGGTGCAAACGCAGACGATATCGGCTTCGAGTTCTTCACCTGATGCAGTGCGTATGCCGTGCTCGGTAAAGGTGTCGATCGTATCGGTTACGACGCTGAGTTTGCCGGCGGCGGCGGCTTGGAAAACATCGCCATCTGGGCAAAAGGCCAATCGTTGTTGCCAAGGCCGGTAGCTCGGTGTGAAATGCGGTTCGAATTCAAAGTCCTCGCCGGCATAGCCGCGTATCAGCGCCTTAAGCTCATCAAAAACGGCGTCAGGTTCGTTCTTGCAGCGCTCGGTTAGCACATCTTGATCGTAAAGAATTTGCGCCCGAACCACTCGGTGGATGGTTGGCTCGTCGATGCCAATTTCACGCAGGCGGTCGGCCAGTTCGTTGCGATTCTCGCTGCAGAAAAAATAGGTGGGCGAACGTTGCAGCATGGTGACGTGTTCGGCCTCCTTGGCGAACTCCGGAATAACCGTTGCGGCGGTAGCACCCGAACCAATAACCACCACCTTTTTGCCTGCGTAATCGGTTTTCGGATCCCACAGCTGAGCGTGAATCAACTGCCCTTGGAACTGATCCATATTCGGCCAGTTGGGGATGTTGGGGTTTTCATGGTCGTAATAACCTTGGCACATCCACAGGAAGTTACAGGTAAAAACAATCTCGCTACCATCTGCTGTCCGTGTCGCTGTTACCGTCCATTTGTTCTCGGCGCTGGACCAGTCGCATTGGGTGATACGGTGCCCGTAACGAATATGCTGACCTATGTTGTTCTCTTCGATGACCTCGCCCATATAGGTGAGGATGGCCTCGGCACTGGCAATGGGCACCCCTGTCCATGGTTTAAATCGATAGCCGAAGGTGTAAAGGTCCGAATCAGAACGGATACCGGGATATTTGTGAGTTTCCCAAGTGCCACCAAAGGTGTCTTTCATTTCAAGGATGCAATAGCTCTTGTCAGGGCACTGTTGCTGCAGATGATAGGCCTCACCGACTCCGGATATGCCGGCACCCACAATCAGTACATCAAAGTCCGTTTGATTTTGAACGCTTGCCCTCTCCATAACGTATCTCCTTGCTCAACCTGACGGGTATCACTCAACCCAATGTTCCATGTTTTAGGGAAGTTTATATTCAAATTTGGAGCGAGGTAACAGTGTTTTTGTGACCGAGTCCCCATCTCGCCGTCACGGCGTATCAGTATGCTGGTGGAGATGAAACCGGTGCTGCGCAGGGTTTAACGCCTGCTTTGGAATCGTTCTTTAAGACATGTAGACCAGCGGCGGTTCGTCGAGCATGGCAAGCTGCTCGCGCAAGGTCAGTACGTGGTTTGACCAATAATTTACAGAGTCAAAGGTGGGAAAGGCCATGGGGAAAGCGGGATCCCGCCAGCGCCTAGCGATCCATGCAGCGTGATACATAATTCGCAGCGTCCGCAGTGGCTCGATCAAATTCAATGTCGATACATCAAAATCGTGGAAGTCCCGATAAGCGTCCAAAATCAGGTTTAGCTGCAGGGTTTGATTTGGCCGCTCGCCACTGAGCAGCATCCACAGATCCTGAATGGGCGGGCCGCCCATGCAATCATCAAAGTCCACGAAGTGCGGCGTATCGTCCCGCCACAGAATATTGCCCATGTGGCAGTCCCCGTGAATGGGTGTCACGGGCGCATGCGCCATCAACGGCGTGATGCGTTCCAGCAGCTGTTCGGTGATGGAGCGATAGGCTTCCTCCATTTCCAGCGGGATAAAATTGTTCTGCAGCAGGAACTCTCGGCTGCTATGGCCAAAACGCTCGGTATTCAGGGTGACTCGATGAGCGAAGGGTTGGGTTGTGCCGAAGGCATGCAGTCGAGCAATGGAGCGGGCTAGAACCTCCAGATCGTCTTCGTTTTCGAGATTGGGCGGGTGTCCGCCCTGGCGGAGGAAGACCGCAAATCGAAAATCCAAATGTTGGAAAACACTCACACCGTCGATGCGCATGGGCGGCACCACGGACAACTCGGCATCGAACAGTCCCTGAGTAAAGGCGTGCTCTTCTAAGATCGCCTCGTCGGTCCAACGGGCCGGCCGGTAAAATTTAGTGATGACAAAGGAGCCGTCTTCCAAGGCGACCTGATAGACCCTATTTTCGTAACTGTTGAGAGCGGTGAGGCCCCCAGTGGGTTCTAAGCCGATGGATTCCATCGCATCAAGCACCGCGTCGGGTGTCAGAGCATCGTAAGGGGCGGGATTCAGGCTGTCTTGAACGGTATGCATTGGCGCACTCTATCAGTAAGCGTTGCGCGAAATGCTCAGTGTGCCGAAAAAGATGTTGCGGGCGGAAAGATTATTGGTGCAACGAGGGCGTGCGCGTGGCACACCAGACATCGACGCGCTGCGCGCCATGCAAGCGCAACAACTTGATAATGTGGCGCACGGTGGCTCCTGTGGTCATGACATCGTCCACGACGACGACGTGTTTACCGCGCAACGCATTCTTCTTCAATTCGCTGCGCCATCGAAAGTTACCCGACGCCATTCGACTGCGTTCTGTGCGAGATAACAAGCGTTGCGCAGGCCCGGGGAGACGTTTGAGAAGGGTGGGTGCAACCGGCAGATCGAGTTCGCGCCCAAGGTATTGGGCCAACAACCTGCTCTGATTGAAGCCACGCTTAACAGCTGGCCAGTAGGCCATGGGAACGGGTATCAATAGTTCTGGCAGGCGATTTGGGCACTCGAGTCGGATGTGGGTTAACAAGATATGAGCAAGGGCACGGCCTTCGGGTTCACCCTGATTGAACTTGAGCCTGTGTATCAAATGTGCTGCGCTGCCGCGGTGAATCAGAGGGACAATCGCACGGTCAGCCAACGGTTTTGTGAGGCATTGACCGCAGATAAGGGGCGGCTCCTGGCAGAGCCGGATTTCGTCTGTGGGGTCTGCACCGGGCAGAAGGGGGATCGCGCAGCGTGAGCAAGCGCGGACATTGAAGGGTAGGGCGAGCCGGCAGTATTGGCATAGATGATCCGGGCTAGTTGATGCCAGTACCTGCTCGCAAAGCAAACAAAGCATGGGAAAGTGTTGTTCCCAAAGCCAATTCAAGGCTCGGTTTATCGAGTTTTTCATGGCGAGGGCTCCGGCTAGACCGTCACTGTGAGCCGACCGAGCGTCGCTTTCACAGCTAACAGGTCTGAGACGTTTGTAGGTTGTGGGCCGTTGTTGCCGGCCGTTGTTGTGGATTGGGGTCAAGCGCCTGTCGAGGCAAAAAGGTTGGTGACCCTCGTGCTCGGCAGCTAAACTTGAGGTTTACATGAATTGAGGCGCTACTGTGGATTACGCAGCACGTGAGAGAGATGCCGACTTCTTGATGAACGATGTGTTCGATATTCAAGAAAATTGGTCGCAGATCGAAGCATATCAAGAGCTTTCGCCAGACTTAGTCAAAGCGGTGATCGCTGAAGGAGGCCGCTTAGCTTCTGAAGTGATGGCGCCGCTGAATGAAGTGGGCGACCAGTATGGCTGCGAGCTGAAGGACGGCGAAGTGACCACACCTCCTGGCTTTAAAGAAGCGTTCGCGGAGCTCACTCAAGGCGGCTGGCTGGGCTTGTCGGGTAATCCGGCGTTTGGCGGACAAGGCATGCCAAAAAGTTTGGCGGGTTTGATAGAGGAGATGTTCTGGGCTGCGAACAGCAGCTTGTTTTTGTACGGCTCCCTCACCGTAGGTGCCTGTTTGAGTATCGACGCTCACGGTTCTGCGGAACAAAAGCAAACCTATCTCGAAAAGCTCTACAGCGGTGAGTGGACGGGAGCCATGGCATTAACCGAGTCTCATGCCGGTACAGATCTGGGCATGATGCGAACCAAGGCTGAACCCCAAGCCGACGGTTCCTACCGCATCACCGGCACGAAAATTTTCATTACCAGCGGCGAGCACGATATGGCTGAAAATATTGTGCACCTCACCTTGGCGCGAATTGTTGACGGCCCGAAGGGCACCAAGGGGATTTCTCTGTTTATCGTGCCGAAATTCGTACCTGAATCCGACGGTAGCCTGGGTCCGCGCAACGGCTGGGCCAGTGGTTCTCTTGAGCATAAGATGGGTATCAATGGCAGCGCAACGTCGGTGATTAATTACGACGGCGCCCAAGGCTTTTTGCTTGGAGAAGAGCATCAAGGGTTGGCTGCGATGTTTACTATGATGAACTATGAACGCCTCAGCGTTGGCCTGCAGGGTTTGGGTGCCGGTGATTTGGCGTATCAGCATTCGGCTCGATACGCCCAAGACCGTATTCAGGGTCGTTCGGCTACCGGGGCACAAAACCCAGACGCTGATGCGGATTCGTTGCTGGTGCATCCAGATGTTCGACGCATGCTGCTCACCCAACGCGCCTACGTTGATGGTTGTCGTGCGTTTGCTTTTTTCGCCGGCATGCAGCTCGACGAAGCCAAACACAATGGTGATGAGCGTGCCGAGCGCTTCGGACAATTGCTTACGCCGGTGGTGAAGGCGTTTTTGACCGACAAAGGCCTGGAAGCCGCTGTGTTGGCGCAACAGGTACTGGGCGGGCATGGATACGTTAAAGAGTGGGGCATGGAACAAATTGTTCGCGACGCACGTATCGCCCAGATTTACGAAGGTGCCAACGGTATTCAGGCGCTGGATCTGGCGGGTCGTAAGGTGGTCAGAGATGGCGGCAAGACCTTGAGAGAGTTGTTGGACGTGCTCAGTACGTTCGACACCGATCCCGGGTTTCAGCAGCCGATTGAAGAGGCCTTTGCCCGCCTTGTGAGGGTGACCGATTCCATGGTGGCCAGAAGTAATGAAGACGCCAATCTTCCCGGCGCGGTATCAACAGATTACCTCGAACTGATGGGCACGACCTTGTGCGCGTGGGCATGGGGAGTAATGGTGCGCAAGGCTGGGGACGACGAGTTTGGTACGGCTAAGAAACAGACCGCCCGGTTCTTCTTTGCCCGCTTGCTGCCTCGAACCATTGGCTTGGAGCACAGTATGCTGGCCGATTCTGACGTGCTGATGGACATGCCTGAGGCCCTGTTCAACGCCTGATTTTTCAGGCGCTGAAGAGCGCTGCGAACTCTACCCTCTTGGATATACCCAAGGGTGGGATGACGACAAGCCACCATCGACCGGTACGGCCTGACCGTTGACATAGGAGGCGCGGTCGCTGAGCAAGAAGCAAGCCATCTCGCCAATTTCATTCGGCTGACCAAAGCGCTTCATTGGATTGATCTGACCGATTTTGTCCTCCTTGCCGCGCTCTCTAGCACGGTCGAACGTGGGTTTTGTCATGCCAGTTTCAATGAGGCCCGGACAAATGGCGTTGATGCGAACACCACTCCCATAGGTTTGGTACGCGGTGGTTTGTACGATACTGACGACCCCGGCCTTACTGGCTGAATAATCCACGCCCCCTGCATTGGCTCGTAACCCCGCGACGGAAGCCGTACACAAAATTGCGCCATGCCCTTGTGCCAAGAAGTGTTTCAGGCTGTGTTTGACCGCCAGAAAAACGCCGACCGTGTTGACGCCCAAGGTGCGCTGCCAATCTTCAACGGTCAGTTCTGTTACCGACTTGCCGCCACCAGATACACCGGCATTTGCGTAAATGCCATCGATGCTGCCGTAGTGGTCTACGCACTGTTGGACAAAGGCCTCGACCTCGGCTTCTTCCGCCACATTTGCGCGTAGGGATGTCGCTGTGCCGCCAGCGGCTTGAATTTCTGCGGCTGTGGCGTCTGCGCCTTCAGTGAGATCGACGCAGAAAACGTTGGCTCCATAGCCTGCGGCCAACAAGCTCGTTGCGCGACCGATGCCGCTGCCGGCACCCGTGATAAGGATATTTTTATTGTTGAGCATGCGAATCTCTAGCGAATGGCGATGGGGTTAATGACGGCTTGGACCGCACCCACAAAGCGCGGCACGCCCAGGACAAACAGAAATTCGGTTGCTCCATCAGCGGCTAGGGCGCGTGTGTCCATGTTTTCCAAAATGTAGACACCATTTTTCGCCAGCAGTTCAGGGTGTACGGGAAAGAGTTCCGTGGGGTTTTCGCCGGGCAGAACTTCCAGCGCCCAGCTATCGGAGCCTACTGCGGCAACGCCCAGGTTCGCTAAGTACTTCGCACCATCCACACCCAAGCCTGGCTCGCCTGCCATAAAGCGTTTGGGATCGGATTCCATAACGTTGAGCCAACCGGTGTGGAAGAGCACCACATCGCCTGCTTCAATGGTGATATTGGCGGCTTTGGCTGCGGCCTGAATCTCGTTTCGGTTGAAGGCGGTGCCTTCAGGAAGAATGTCCTTGCCCATAAGCTTCGCCATATCCAGCAGCACGCCGCGAGTGGCAACGGGCGGTAGTTTGTCGATGGACAACTTGGTCAGTCCGGACGGCGTGACAAAGTCCTTGGCGGAATTGCCGTTGTAGTACATATGGTTTTCACCCATATGACCCAAGCCGTCTATCTGGCTGCCAATGCCCATCCAAAACGTCATCAGATCGTCGTTGCCGGTCGCTTTGTTGCTGCCCAATGGCGTACCCATGCCGTCATCGAGTTGGAGCACGGTAACGTTGTAGCTGCGCGGCGAATAAGCCGGCGAATCAGGACCAGTTTCCACGCCAAGGGCGTACGTTTTACCGAGTTTTACCAAGCCTGAGGCCTGTAGAGTTTTCTCTGGGCTTAGCTCGTTAAGCGCACCAATGGTGTCATCGGTTCCGTATTTGGACGGGTACCAGCTGTCTCCTGCTTGAGCAGTGCCAGCGAGCAGCGTTAGGACAGCGATGCCTCGCAAAGCGCCCTTTAATGCGGTAAGAAAATGTAAATTCATCATGGCCGGTTCCTCTCCTAAAAAACTAGTCGCCGCGCTGTTTCAACGCGTCAGTGAGCTGTTGGTAAATGCCGCCAAATGCGCCATTGCTCATAATCACGATATGCCTTTTGCGCCCGTTAGGTTCTGGCGCCTCTGCGATTAACTGCTGTACCAGTTTATCGACATTGTCGACAATTTTTGCCGGAACCACACATCGCTCGGCGATTTCATGCAAATCCCATTTGATGTTCTCGCCGCGAAACCAAATGACTCGATCTGCCGCGGCGCAGCAGGTGGTCAGTTCGTTACGCAAGGCGCCCAATGACATGGTATGAGTGCGGGGCTCGATGACCGCGATAATCTCATCCTGGCTGGATTGTGAACGTAATCCTTGGAGGGTTGTGCGTATCGCGGTTGGGTGGTGGGCAAAGTCATCGTAAACGACGGTGCCCTCGCTTTGATAAATCACTTCCATACGGCGCTTAACGCCCCGAAATTCGCTCAACGCTTCGATGGCGACCTGAGTTTCTACCCCTGCATACCGGGCTGCGGCGATAGCGTTTAGCGCGTTGAACCTGTTGTGCTCGCCCATCAAAGACCATCGAATGTCGCCTTGTACGATATCGTTAAGTAATACCGTGAAATCACCGCCGCCGCCTTTTTTGCTCTCGAAAGACCAGCGTTCTGCATTGTCTTGGTCATGGTCGCGTTTACCGGCGCGCTGTCCTACGCGACTGATCGGCGTCCAGCAGCCCTGGCTGAGCACTTCGTTGATGGCGTCGCTGTCACTGGGTGCGATCACCAGTCCGTCGCTGGGAATGGTGCGCATCAGTAAATGGAATTGGGCTTGAATGGTGGCCAGATCCGGGAAAATGTCCGCGTGATCGTATTCAAGATTGTTCAGCACCACAGTGCGTGGCCGGTAGTGAACAAACTTGGAGCGTCGATCAAAATAGCTGGTGTCGTATTCGTCGGCTTCCACGACGAAGAATGGTGTTTCACCCAACCGGGCGGATGCCGAAAAATTGGCGGGGGCCCCGCCAATTAGGTAACCCGGCGCCAAGCCCGCGTAATCGAGTATCCACGCCACCATACTCGCCGTCGTCGTTTTGCCGTGTGTGCCGGCAACAGCAATGACCCAGCGATCATGGAGCAATGTATCGCCCAGCCACTGCGCGCCGGAGGTGTAACGAAGGCCCTTGTTCAAGACGTATTCTATGGCCTCATTGCCTCGCGGCAGATTTGCGTTGCCGACGATGACCAAGTCCGGTGCGGGCTCCAGTTGTTCTGAGCGAAAGCCATCAAAGACGGTAATGTCTGCTGCCGCGAGCAGATCTGACATGGGCGGATAAATCTTGCCGTCGCTGCCGCTGACCTCAAAGCCGAGCTCTTTGGCGAGCAGCGCGAGGCTACCCATCAGTGTGCCGCCGATGCCCAGAAAGTAGAGGTGTCCTTGCATATAAGAGATCCCTGTCTAGTCGCGCGGTACAACCGCACCGGAATGAGTCTGGGTTAAGTTTGACCCACCGCCAGTTGCCCGAGGGCTACGGTGACCAAGGTCAGCAAAAATGCAAGGGCCACCCCCATCGCCATATGTATTTCCATTGCCTTATGCAGAATGTAGCCAAAAACAAGGATGCTCCAGAAAAAGATGATCAGGGCGAGGGTTGTCATAAAGTCCACACCCAAAAGACGCATGAGTGTAATGCAGCATCCAATTACCAGATTCAGCAGTAGGTCGCAGCCAAAGTAGGCGGTAAGCGTTTGGGTCAGCCGGTTACCTTTTCCCACCAAACTCAAAAGGCCATAGACGATCAATGCTTGAGCGGCCAAGTTCGTCAGAATGGTCGTAGCAACCGTTGTTGCCGGCTGGGTGCCTATACTAACGGAAATTATCAGGCTAACCGCGATGTTGATCGATGTAATCATTAGGAGCAAAAAACTGCTCGCCGGAAGGTGCTCGGGTCCGTCCTTTAGTTGCGCAATACGCCAAAACAGAGAAAATATGGGAAGCATTAGACTTTCTGGAATTTGTTGAGAGAAATTGTCGCACAAAAGCGGCGCTTCACCGACAATTGCATGCTGGCAAGTTTGTCATACCGATCTACCAAAATTCCCGTTCGAGGAGCTATCATGCCCAAGCCAAATGCCTTTTACGCCCAGTCCGGTGGTGTGACCGCTGTTATTAACGCGTCGGCCTGTGGCGTGATCGAGACGGCTCGTGCCAATAAAGCGACGATCGGAAAAGTGCTGGTTGGTCGAAACGGTATTCTTGGCGCGCTAAACGAAGAATTGATTGATACGTCGAAAGAAACCAAGAAGGATATTGCTGGACTACGCAGCACACCGGGCGGTGCTTTTGGCTCCTGTCGGTTCAAGCTTAAATCGCCGGAAGAAGATGCTCGGGAATATCACCGCCTGCTTGACGTCTTTAAAGCCCACAACATTCAGTACTTTTTCTACAACGGCGGGGGCGACTCTCAAGATACTGCTAACAAAGTCTCGCGGCTGGGGAAGAGCATGGGTTATCCCTTGCAGGCCATTGGGATTCCGAAAACCGTCGATAACGATTTACCCTTTACGGACACCTGTCCTGGTTTTGGCTCCGTGGCCAAGTACGTGGCAACGTCGACCAAGGAAGCTGCTCTAGATGTTGAGTCTATGTGCGAAAGCTCGACAAAGGTGTTTGTGCTAGAGGTCATGGGGCGTCACGCCGGCTGGATCGCTGCTGCTGGGGCTCTGGCCCAAGAAAATCCCGACGATGCGCCTCACATCATTTTGCTGCCTGAAGTGGCCTTCAACAAAAAGGCGTTTTTGGCCAAGGTGAAGGCGACGGTTAAGAGCAAGGGCTTCTGCGTGATCGTGGTATCTGAGGGGGCGCGTTACGCCAACGGCAGTTTTCTTGGAGAATCCGGGGCAGCCAAGGATGCCTTTGGTCACGCACAACTCGGCGGTGTCGCGCCGACAATTGCCAACATGATTCATGATGCCTTCGGCTACAAGTATCACTGGGCCGTGGCGGACTATTTGCAGCGATCCGCGCGCCATCTGGCGTCGGCAACGGATGTTGAGCAAGCTTATGCCCTGGGTAAGGCCGCCGTGGAATTCGCCCTTGCAGGCAAGACTGCCGTCATGCCAACCATTGTGCGTACCAGTGATCAGCCCTATCGATGGAAGATCGGTGAAGCGAAGTTATCGCGGGTAGCAAATGTCGAACGCTTCATGCCGAAGAGCTTCATCAGCAAGGACGGTTTCGGGATCACCGCGAAAGCGCGACGCTATTTGGCGCCGCTGATCGTTGGAGAAGACTATCCTGCATTCAAAAATGGTGTGCCCGACTACGTGCGCTTGAAGAATCAACTGGTGCCCCAGAAGCTCTCGAAAAAATGGTAGTAAGGCGCTTGAATTGGAGGCGTCGGGATCACGGTTTTAGGGCAGAGGAAGTAAGAACACAAGTTTTAGGCGCTAGGTACTGAGTCCGTAAAACCGAAACAGCGGACGCAAAAAAGGGGACCCATGGTCCCCTTTTTCGTTTGGTCTCGACCCGTTCTTAGGCTAGAACAGGTGCAATAACCAAGCTGACGATAGCCATAACATTGATCAAAATGTTCATGGCAGGTCCTGACGTATCCTTGAAAGGGTCGCCTACGGTGTCGCCAACAACAGCGGCAGCGTGAACGTCTGAGCCTTTGCCGCCCAGATTGCCTTTCTCAACATACTTTTTGGCGTTATCCCAAGCACCGCCGGCATTCGCCATGGTCAGTGCCAGCAGCACGCAGCCCAACAGAGCGCCACCCAACGTACCGCCCAGGGCTTCTGCGCCGAGGCCAAAGCCAACAACAATAGGTACACCAACAGCAATGATGCCGGGCATCAGCATTTTCTTAAGGGCTGCAGTCGTTGCGATATCGACGCACTTTGCCGTATCGGGTTCTGCGGTGCCTTCCATGAGGCCCGGTATTTCACGGAACTGACGGCGAATCTCCTGAATCATTTCCATGGCAGCCTCGCCGACGGAGGTCATGGTCATGCTGGCAATCAGAAACGGAACCAGCCCACCAATGAACAAGCCGATCAGCACGTCTGGATCGCCAATATGCAGTAGGAACTCACCGCCGCGGTTTGCCGCGACGGTCTCTACGAACGCGGCGATAATGGCCAATGCTGCCAGCGCCGCAGCGCCGATGGCAAAGCCTTTGCCCATGGCGGCCGTGGTGTTGCCCAGTTCGTCCAGTGAGTCGGTGATCGCGCGAGTTTCCTCACCCAGGCCGCCCATTTCTGCAATACCACCAGCGTTATCAGCGATGGGTCCGTAAGCGTCAACGGCCATGGTCATGCCGACAGTGGCCAGCAGGCCGACAGCCGCCACGCCAACGCCGTACAAGCCGGCCAGGGACGTAGAAACGAAGATGATGGCGCAGATGATCAGGATAGGCCCTACCACCGACTGCATGCCGACCGCTAGGCCAGTAATCATGACGGTAGCGGGTCCGGTTTCTCCAGATTCAGCAATGCGTACTACCGGGGTAGACGACGTGTAGTACTCGGTAATCAGACCGATACCGACACCGCCTGCCGCACCAAATAAAACGGACAGCCAGATGTTGTTGGAAACACCCAAGTTACCCATCACAAAGTAAGCCGCTGCGATAAATAGGATAGGTGTACCAATCATACCGATGCGTAGCGCGACGGCTGGGTTGGCATTCGAGAATGCTCGGACAATGCCGATGCCGATGATTGACGCAATCAGGCCAGTAGAAGCAAGGGCCAAGGGCAGGAACATCAGAGCTGCGCGTGCGTCGCCCTCGCTGGCACCGGGTACCAGTAAATTCAACGAGCCCAATGCCAACGTCGAGGCAATGGCGATGGTAGCGATCATCGAGCCGCAATAGGATTCGAAGATGTCGGAACCCATGCCTGCGACGTCGCCGACGTTGTCACCAACGTTATCGGCTATGACGCCCGGGTTTCGTGGGTCGTCTTCTGGAATGCCTTGCTCAAGCTTGCCAACCAGGTCAGCGCCGACGTCGGCACTCTTAGTGTAGATGCCACCGCCCACGCGGGAGAACAGAGCCACAACCGAAGCGCCCATGCCGAAACCGTGGATGTGGTGTGCGCTTTCTTTGTCGCCGCCAAAGTAGAGGTAGACCAAGCCAAGCCCCATCAAGCCGAGGGATGCAACGGCCAAGCCCATGATGGATCCGCCATAAAAGGCGACGGACAGAGCCGCTGCTTGACCGTCATTGTGCGCAGCAGTGGTGGTACGCACGTTGGCCTGAGTTGCCGTGTACATGCCAAACCAGCCCGCGCAAGCAGACGACAGGGCGCCAGCCACAAATGCGATGGCCGTTTTCTCGCCCAGCCCAGGTGTGAGGTACACCCCAAAGAGCAAGACCAAGGCGAAAATAGCCAACATGGTGTATTCACGCTTCATGAAAACCATGGCGCCTTCGTGAATAGCGTCAGCAATTTTCACCAAATCTGCGCTGCCTGCGTCATAGCGACGCACAATGCCGTAAATGATGACAGCGACCAAAAGGCCAATGGCACCAATTAATGGTGGAATGAGGGTTGAAGTCATTTGAGTCCCCAGCAAATAAAAAAAAGGTCGAGGTGCGTTAACCGCATGCGACGATCGCGCTCACGGCAAGGCCCCCACTCCGCAGAGCGCGCGTATGATAACAGTGTGACAAGGACTTGCCAGTCGAAATCCCCAATCAAGCGGGTAAAGGCGGTCGGTCAGCCTTGTGCCAGCAGTGCGCGCAAATCAATGATGGCCGCATTGGCGCGGGATATGTGGGAAGCCATGATCAAAGAGTGGTTGGAAACCAAGCCAAAGCCGTCGCCATTCAGAACCATGGGGCTCCACAATGTCTCTTGAGTGGGCTCCAATTCGCGAATAATTTGACGCACGGAGACTCGTGCGGCCTTTTTGTCCAGCACTTCGCCGAAATCGTTTTCCACCGCTTCGAGAACATGCAGCAGGGCCCAGGTGAACCCCCGCGCTTCATAGAATACGTTGTCGATTTCAAGCCAAGGGGTTTGCACCATCTGTTCGGCTGGCGTTGCCGTGCTCTGACTGGCGTTGGCGTCGCCGGCTAGGGATGTATCGAGTTGGCGTTTTCCCACGCTGGCAGACAGCCGCTGGGAGAGGCTGCCAAGGCGTGTGTCCATTGCCGCTAGCCAAGCCTGGAGGTTGTCGCTGCGGGCATAGAATTGCGCATCATTGGCTGACTGATCGGACAGCTGTCCGAGATAGTTTTGAAAATAGACGATGCCGGCTTTGTATTCGCCCTCAGTGTCCGGCAGGAACCACGAATTGTTGTCGAAGAAAAATTTCCCTTCCGCTTCGGCCAAGTTCGGATTTTCCGCAGACTGACTTTGCGAGCGCGAGAAGTCGTTTCGGTAGACTCTGGTGGTATCTCGGAGCATGGTCAGCGCGCCCATCTCCCATGACGGCATATTGTCCAACCAGATACCGGGAGCGAACAAATCATTGGTGAGATAGCCGCCAGGCTTTTCTAACAGTGTTTTCGCAACGGTAATGGTTGTCGCCGTGGTGAGATATCCGGTCACATTGGTGTCGCCAGACTGACCCAACTCTCTCGCTGCCGTTTCGATATCAAAACGATCCGGCTCTTGGCTCCACCAAATACCCAAGGCAAGCGCCGCAAGGAGATAGATCGCCGCCACGGTGATCATTCCTTTAAAAAGGCCGCTGGCGGATGAGTCGCCGCCGGCCGTGTCGCCTGAGCTAAACCCCTCTCCCAAGGGGTGGGCTTCAGTGGGATCTGGTCCGATGGTGTCGTCGCGGCGTTGCCAGAATTTCCAGTTCATATCGTGGTCTCGTTGGGAGCCTGCCCTAGAGCAAATTGGCTTTGCTGTTCAATCTACAGAAGGCGAGTCATGGTCGCGCGATAAACATCATAGAGCATTGCGCTAGGGGTTGGTGCCCAAGCTTGTCTAGATGCGCGCCGTTTCGCGTTTGGTACAGTTAAGTCGTTCGTCGGTCGGGCACTCGTTATCGCGTCGCGTTCATCCAAGCATCCATGGGGATGACAGTGAAGCTGGTGTTCAAGCTACCGCCGTTATCGAAGGTCATCGTCATCGCAAGTGACTTGGCCTCTGCAGATAGATTGCGAATCATGAGATGGTTGCCGCCAGGCTGGAAAACGATCTGGCCGTTCGGTGCGATGGTAATCTTGTCCAGAGGCCGCATCGTCGTACCGCTCGCTTCCAATGTCGTCGTGTGCATTTGTACGTCGGCGGCGTCCGATGCGATTTTGGTGAGAGTGATAGCCTCAGTGCCGTGATTCATGAGCGTGAAGTAGCCTGCACTCATCCGCTGTCCCGGCGCCGGTTCATTTACCCTGGCTTCCACAAGGTGTAAGGCTGCGATTGCGTTATCACGCGTCTCCATTTGATGATCGTCATGTGCTTTCGAAGCTGAAGAGTCGTTGCCGGCGCTCTTGGCGGAATCGGTGTTTGTACCGCATGCCTGAAGTGTTACTGCGATCAAGAATATGGCGAGGGCCTTTGCAGCGCCAAAAGGATAGACGGTACGGTGGTTGATGTTCATTGGGTACAAATTCGCTCCAATCGGTCAGGTGTGGATATTTCAGTTGCCGCCCGGGGGCGTCGATTTATGTTGTTTCGGACGAACCCTTCTCGAAGCATTCGATACAGTTCCCTCGCTCGCCCGTCGTTGGCTGCGGAAATACGGTACCGGCAGGCAGCCCCTGCATTGCGCACCAAGTTATCGATTGCGTCCGTCAACGCCGACGGCGTCAGACCTCGAATGATAACGCTTTCTTGCTGAGACGTATCGATCGCGTTGATGAACTCGAGAGTTGGGCCAACGGATAGATGCTCTGGGTCGATTGCGCGACTGCGTGTGAGCAAGTCGCGCGCGAGGTCCGAGTTGCCCTGTCGTGCAGCCGTCAGCGCCAAGGCTACGTAGCGTTCAACAATCTGCTCTAACCCTCGCTCGGCTTCTGCGCTGTTAGGGTCGAGTGATAATGCACGCTGATAAAGATATGTCGCGCTGTCTGGCTTCGAGACGTCCAAAAGGTCGCTTGCAAGTGCTTTTTCAGCACGGACTAAGAGCGATTCGACTTGGTTTTTTTCTTCGGCGCTGAGGGGTCGACTCGACGATGTTGTGGGATCCACTGAGACGCTGACGCAGCCCCAGAGTAAAAACAGCATCACAGTGGTTGCAACAGGGCGCCGGGCGCTCGCGGCTCCTGCACTAGTCGCTCTTGCAATGACGTCAGGATTGTTTCGACGCATGATTGATGAGGGCGTTGGAAAAGATCGAGCGACCTTAGCATATGGGCCTGCATCTGTCGGTTAGCCTGACAAAGTTGTCAATGAATCGGTACCATGCTGTGACGGTTCAATGGATATCCATACCCATCACCCCATAGGAGCATTGAGGTTGTTGACGTTTCTAGCCAATAAGAGTGGCAGCGCCCAAGGGCGTTTCCGAGCTTGGTGTATCGGGCTAACAATGGCGTTGCTGGCTGTACCCTTTGTTGCTGTGCACGCGGTGGCCCAATCGAGCGCGACGGATCTGCGAGCGGATAGCTCAAGCTGGCTGAACGAAGAGCCCGAGTTTTTGCCCGTGGATGAGGCCTTTCAATTGCGCGTCTCGATGCAACCCAATCGCGTGATCTTGGCACGCTGGGAAATTGCCGATGGCTACTACCTTTATCGTCATCAGTTCGACGTTCGGCTCGACGCCCTAGACAGTGGCGCCATGCTTGGTGAACCACGCATTCCCAGCGGTATCGCTAAACGAGACGAGTTTTTTGGTGATGTAGAGGTCTATTACGGCTCGATGGCCATGCAGATACCCGTGGTTGGCACGCTGCCGGATGATGCTGAGATACATATGGACTATCAGGGCTGTGCGGATGCTGGGCTATGTTACCCGCCTGAGACCCGCAGCTTTTCCGTCGCGGGCAGTTCTTTGCTGGCAAAAGCCCCGAGTGAAAGAGGCAGAGAGTCCAGTCGAGCAAATCCAGAGTCCGACGCTTCTGTTACCGCACCGCTTCAGAGTGTTGGCGAAGATCGGGCGATGGCCAACGTACTGCAAACCAGCAGCTTTGCCGTGTCCTTGGTGCTGTTCTTTGTTGCCGGTATCGGCCTGGCCTTTACCCCCTGCGTTTTCCCGATGGTGCCGATTTTATCCACCATCATCGTTGGCGAAGGGGAGGGCTTGACCAAAACTCGTGCGTTTACGCTGTCTTTGGCCTATGTACTCGGCATGGCATTGACCTACGCCTTGGTTGGATTGCTGGTGGGGCTGTTTGGTGCTGAGCTCAATTTGCAGGCAACCCTGCAAAGCCCATGGGTGCTGACCAGTTTTGCTATCGTCTTTGTGTTGCTGTCCGGGGCCATGTTCGGTTTCTACGAACTGGCCTTGCCTCAGTCCTTGCAGCAGTGGATTGACGAGCGCAGCGCTAAACAGGGTGGTGGGCGGTATCCATCCGTTTTCGTCATGGGCTCTTTGTCGAGTTTGGTGGTATCACCTTGCATCTCTGCCCCCTTGGCCGGAGCGCTGATTTATCTGTCCAACACCCAAGACGCGGTCTTGGGCGGATCTGCGTTGTTTGCCCTAGGTTTGGGTATGGGCGTCCCATTGATGATCGTAGGCGGCAGTGGCGGGCATTGGCTACCACGCGCCGGTGCCTGGATGAATACGGTTAAGGGTGTCTTTGGCTTCGGTCTACTGGGTGTCGCAGTATGGCTGCTGGAGCGCCTGCTACCGGGATCGGTCGCCTTGGCTTTGTGGGCGGTATTATTGGTGGCAGGCGGCGTTTACCTTGGCGCGCTTGAGTTTGTGCCTAAACAATCTGGCCAGCGGTTTGGTCAGATTGTTGGCCTGATGATGGTTTTTTGGGGAGCCGCGTGTCTATTTGGGGCCAGCGCTGGCGCCGTAGACCCATTCAAACCATTGGTAGGGTTGGCCGCAGGTGGCTCATCCGAGCAGGGGCGTGGTGGCGAGGTAAACTGGCAGCCCGTGAAGTCGACGGTGGATGTTGAGCGGGTGATGGCGTCAGCGAGCGGGCCGGTGATTCTGGATTTGTACGCGGACTGGTGTATCTCCTGCAAGGTGATGGAGCGGACTGTGTTCCCAGAGCCAGCGGTGGCGGAAAAACTGGCGCAGTTCACACTGCTGCGCGCTGACGTGACGGCCAATGATGAACAGGATCAGGCTCTGCTGAAGCGTTACGGGCTCTTTGGCCCGCCGAGCCTAGTCTTTTTCGGCGAAGATGGCAGTGAGTTCGAGGAATTTAGAATTCAAGGTGAGGTGGATGCTGAGCGCTTGAGTGCCCAATTAGGCCTGGTTCTCGCCGCCAACGAAAAAAATTAGGTCGATAACTTCTGTTAAAAATCGACAATAAAGCAAAAAATTAGCCTAACTTCGGATAAATAGTAAATTCGGCTCAATTCCACTAGGCTTTGCCTATACCGGTCAGCCGCGTCGGAAATCAAAAGGACGTTCAACGTGTCAAAACGCATACTGTTACTCAATGGCCCTAATTTGAATTTGTTGGGCACGCGCGAGCCTGAGGTCTACGGTTCAGAGACCTTGGCAGACATAGAGGCACGGTTGATTGACACCGCAGATGCCAATGGTGCCCTTGTGACATGTATCCAGAGCAATGCTGAGCACGAGCTTGTGGATGCGGTGCATCAGGCAAAGTTGCTTGACGTGGGCTTCATCGTGATCAACCCAGGAGCCTTTACCCATACGAGCATCGCGTTGCGTGATGCGCTGCTGGGGGTCGCCATTCCCTTTATCGAAGTTCATTTGTCCAATGTTCATGCGCGGGAAGAATTCCGGCATCACTCCTATCTCAGTGATGTGGCTGTTGGCGTTGTTGCCGGGTTGGGTTCGAAGGGATATGACTTTGCCTTGGATTATGCGTTGAGTGAACTTGCACAATAGACATTGTGCTTCAATTGGTAGAGCGGGAGCGCGAACATGGATCTTCGAAAAATAAAAAAACTGATCGAACTGGTGGAAGAGTCCGGTGTTGCCGAGCTTGAAGTCAGCAGCGGCGATGAGTCGATTCGCATTTCTATGGCGACGGCGGGTGGGCAGGCGGCAGTTCCGGTGGTTGCTGCACCTGTTGCGGCGCCGAAAGAGGCCGCTCCGGCATCGTCAGCGCAAACGCTCAAGGCACCGATGGCCGGTGTGTTTTACCAAGCGCCGAGCCCAGAAGCTGATCCGTTTGTCAGCATCGGGCAACAGGTCAGCACAGGCGATGTACTGTGCATAATTGAAAGCATGAAAATGATGAACGAAGTGACGTCCACAATCTCCGGAACGGTTAGGGAAATACGTGTTGCCAACGCCGACGCAGTTGCTACTGGTACTGCTTTGTTCGTTATTTCGTGAGTTGGTTGCAGTTTACTGTCGCGGTTCGAACCGACGAAGCCGCTCAATTCGAAGAAGCGATGCTGGCCAATGGCGCTGTGGCGATCACATTTGAGAGTCAGGTTGATGAAGTGGTGCTGGAGCCGGCACCCGGCGAGATCCCGCTGTGGGAGCACATCAGTCTGTTGGCCCTGTTTCCTGTCGCGGCGAGCATCAGCGGGTTGAATGACGCGCTGCGCCGGTTGGATCCCAATATTCACGAGCGTTTGGATGTGGCCTTCATCGCTGAAGAAGATTGGCAGAAACGTTTGGCAAACCATACGGTTCGCGCGGAATTTGGTGGTCGCCTGTGGTTATTGCCGAAACAGGAATCCGGTCGGTATGCCGGCCCCGCAGCGGTGGCAGCAGACCATGTTCCGGCAGATAAAACGGCTCTGTACTTAGAGCCGGGTCTGGCTTTTGGCAGCGGCAGCCATCCCACCACACGCATGTGTCTTGAATGGATTGCGAGCCATGTTTTGCCCGACCGAACGGTGCTCGATTTTGGCTGTGGATCTGGAATTTTGGCCATTGCCGCAGCCCTCTTGGGCGCGCGCGTTATCGCCGTGGATTACGACGACCAAGCGGTTCTGGCGACTCAGGAGAACGCGGAGTTCAATCAGATCAGTGATCGGGTTGAAACCTTTTCACTGACGGAATTCGAACGCAACCAGCAACGCTGGATCGGCCACTTTGATGTGGTGGTCGCCAACATTTTGGCCGCGCCTATTATTGAATTAGCGCCGACGTTTTCTCAGGTGTTGGCGCGTCCGGGCCAACTGGTGCTGTCTGGAATTCTGGATTATCAGGCTCAGCAGGTCGTTGATGGCTATCCAGAGATCAATTTCGCGCCAATGACCTCGGAAGCCGAGTGGGTTTGTTTGACGGGAACACGAGACTGACCAACCGGCGTAAATGCTGTCGCATTCCATCGGTAGATGCCCAGATTTGCTACAGATTTGGTCTCGGTGGGTCTATCATGACCGCCCCACAATATTTGGTATCACTTCATCATCGTCATGTCTTCCCCTATGCCGTTATCCCATCCTATTGCTCTGGCGAATGGCGAGCTTACGCTGCGTAATGGTGTCGCCTTAGCGCCTATGGCGGGCATGACCGATGTGCCTTTTCGCACACTGGCGTGGTCTTTTGGCGCTGGTCACATGGTGAGCGAAATGGTGACTGCTAAACCGGAACTATGGGACACCGGCAAAAGCCGGTCTCGGCGGGTTTTGATTGATGGTGTAACGCCTCAGGCTGTCCAAATTGCCGGATACGATCCGCTGGTAATGGCAGAGTCGGCTCGTCGTTTGGTGGGTGAAGGCGTTGAATGGGTTGATATCAATTTCGGTTGCCCGGCAAAAAAAGTGTGTCGCAAGGCAGCAGGTTCGGCCTTACTCAATGACATTGATCAAATTCAGCGCATCGTCGGCGCTGTGGCGTCGGCAGTGGACGCACCGGTATCGATTAAAACCCGGATAGGACTGACGTTGGATGACAGTGTCGGTACCGAGGCAGCGATCGCGGCACAGAACGCGGGTGCTCAGCTTATCGTGATGCATGGTCGCAGCAGAGCCTGTCGTTTTAAGGGGGAAGCTCATCCCCACCGTTTGCGCGAAGCCAGACAGCATATTCACGTGCCTTTGTTCGTGAACGGCGATGTGATCGATGCGCAGTCGGCGTCTCGAGCGATGGCCGCGAGCGGCGCGGATGGTGTCATGATCGGGCGAGGCGCCATGGGTCAGCCGTGGATCTTCGCCAAACTGTTGGGACGGCCATTGCCCAATACTACCGAACGCTTGGATGTGATTGACCGACACTTGGCCATGATGCACGAATTTTACGGAGATGAAGCGGGGGCTCGCATTGCTCGGAAACACATGCAGGCTTACTTGCAGCGCTGGAGCGCTGGTCAGCTAACCTCGTCGTTCATGGCGCTGACCGATGGTCGTGCTCAGAGGGAGTGGCTGCGCGAGCACCGCGAGATGTTGGTTGAGATCGCCCAATCCGCGGCTCCCCAAGTGGGCGCGCAAATACCGGTTGCCGCCTGACGCGGCTTGTAAGGAGAAAGTATGTCGTTAAAGGTTCGCCGAGCACTGATCAGTGTTTCAGACAAAGCGGGTGTCGTTGAACTGGGCCAGGCATTGAACGACGCCGGCGTGGAAATACTGTCTACTGGTGGCACCTTCAGCGCGCTACAAAGCGCTGGCATTGAGGTTATTGAGGTATCTTCGCACACGGGTTTTCCGGAGATGATGGATGGCCGCGTAAAGACGCTGCATCCAAAGATTCACGGCGGGATTTTGGCGCGGCGCGGTATCGACGACGAGGTCATGCAGGCCAACGACATCGCCCCCATCGATTTGATTGTGGTCAATCTCTATCCCTTTGCGGCGACCATTGCCAGCGACGATTGCACTGACGAAATGGCCATCGAGAACATTGATATTGGCGGACCCGCCATGGTGCGCTCTGGTGCTAAGAATCACGCCAGCGTCTTGACGGTCACCAATCCGACGGATTATTCAGAAGTGATCGCTGCCGTGCAGGACAGTGGAATTGACGCTGCCATGCGTCGCGCCTACGCGGTAAAAGCGTTTCGTCATACCGCCCAATACGATGCCACCGTGGCAGGGTATCTTGGGGCTGACGAGAAGCTGCCGGACTCGCTAACTCTGACATACAACAAGATGGACGAGATGCGATACGGCGAAAACCCGCATCAGGCCGCCGCATTTTATCGTGAAGCCGGCCAGCTGCGGGCCGGTACCATTGCAAATTACCAGCAGCTTCAGGGCAAAGCTTTGTCCTACAACAACATCGCAGACACAGACGCGGCCTTGGAGTGCGTCAAAGTCTTTGACGAACCGGCCTGTGTCATCGTCAAGCATGCCAATCCCTGCGGCGTGGGCATTGGTGCGGATCTTGCTCAAGCGTACACAAAGGCCTTCGCGACAGATCCGACGTCGGCCTTTGGTGGCATCATTGCCTTCAACCGTACGCTTAGCGGCCCGCTGTTGAATGCCATTTTGGCCAAGCAGTTTGTTGAAGTGGTGATTGCGCCGTCAGTGGATGATTCGGCAGCAGACGTTGCCAAGCAAAAGAAAAATGTCCGGTTGCTGGTTTGTGGCGCACTGGACGCTGCGCCCAGAGGCCGCGAGATCAAACGTGTTGGCGGTGGCTTACTGGTGCAAGATGCGGATGAGCTCTGCTTGGACGAGGCCGCACTGAGAGTAGTGAGCCGAATTCAGCCCAGCGAAGCTCAAATGCAAGACCTGCTGTTTGCTTGGAAAGTGGCCTGGTTCACCAAGTCGAATGCCATTGTTTATGCTCGGGACCTGCAAACCATTGGGGTAGGTGCCGGCCAAATGAGCCGTGTAATCAGCGCCAAAATTGCGGGCCTGAAGGCGGCGGAAGAGGGCCTTACGGTGCCTGGGGCTGTTATGGCATCGGACGCGTTTTTTCCGTTTCGCGACGGCATAGATGCCGCAGGTGAGGCAGGTATCGCAGCGGTCATCCAGCCAGGTGGATCGATGCGTGACCAAGAAGTGATTGATGCAGCTGACGAGCATGGTCTTGCCATGGTATTTACCGGTGTTCGACACTTTCGTCACTAACGGAGCAGCGAGGAACACAAGAGTATGAAAATTCTGGTGATCGGTTCAGGTGGACGAGAGCATGCGCTGGCGTGGAAGCTCAAGCAAAGTGCTGGCGTCGACGAGGTGCTGGTTGCGCCGGGTAATGCAGGCAGCGCAATGGAATCGGGCGTGCGTAACATCAATGTCGCGGCGACAGACATCAGTGCTTTGATCGAACTTTCTCGCAATGAAAGCATTGATTTTACCGTGGTCGGTCCAGAAGCACCCTTGGTGGCGGGAGCAGTGGATGCGTTCACTGCAGCAGGCTTTCCATGTTTTGGCCCCACGGCACAGGCGGCGCAATTGGAAGGCTCGAAGGCTTTCAGCAAAGACTTCATGCAGCGTTATGGCATTCCTACAGCGGCTCACGAAACCTTTAGCGATGCGGCGTTAGCGAAGGCTTATGTCAGTGATCGTGGCGCCCCCATCGTGATCAAAGCGGACGGATTGGCGGCCGGTAAGGGCGTTATCGTTGCTCAAACTCAAGAGCAGGCGTGTGCGGCTATTGATGACATGCTCAGCGGGAGCGGTTTTGGTGAGGCGGGACATCGGGTGGTGGTGGAGGAATTTTTGCCCGGTGAAGAAGCAAGCTTTATCTGTCTATGTGATGGCTCGACGGCAATTCCCTTTGCCTCTTCCCAAGACCATAAAGCGCGAGACGATGGCGATCGCGGCCCCAATACCGGTGGCATGGGTGCCTATTCGCCGGCGCCGGTTGTGACACCCGAGGTGCATGAGCGCGCGATGTCCCAGGTCATCATGCCAACGCTTAACGGCATGGCCGCTGAGGGCACGCCCTATCGCGGATTTTTATATGCAGGCCTGATGATCAGTCCTGAGGGGGAAATCAAGGTGGTTGAATTCAATTGCCGATTCGGTGATCCCGAAGCCCAGCCGGTGATGATGAGGTTGCAGAGCGATCTGTTACCCGCGTTGCAGCAAGCAGCGGCGGGCAAGTTGCAGACCGACAGTTTGCGTTTCGATTCTCGGGTGGCACTCGGCGTTGTTATGGCCGCAGGTGGTTATCCAGCGGATTACGAAAGCGGCGATGTCATAACCGGGTTGGACAAGAATCTTGAAGATACCAAGGTATTTCATGCCGGTACGAAACTTCAGGACGAAGCCGTGGTCACGGCCGGTGGCCGAGTACTGTGCGTTGTCGGTGTTGGCGATTCCGTAGAAATTGCTCAGGTGCGTGCCTATGAGCGTATTGAATCCATCGGCTGGCGTAATCGATATTTCCGAAAAGACATTGGCTACCGCGCAGTCGGCCGAGAGGCGGGGCACTAATATGACAGTACCGCCCAAGACCGAGCACCGAGAGAACCATCCCTTGGACCGTTTGATTGCAGGGTTTGACCGTGGTCTGCGCACCTTAGCCGGTGTGCACCAGGCCTCTCGGCCAAATCCAGGGGGTGATGTCCCCGAGGCGGACCTGACGGATGCTGAGCGCGAACACGTGGCAGGCCTGATGCGGGTTAATCACGCCGGGGAAGTGTGTGCCCAGGCGTTATACGAAGGCCAAGCGCTGACTGCTCGAGACGCGGGCGCTAAAGAATCCCTGATGGCCGCTGCGGCGGAAGAGCAAGATCACTTGGTTTGGTGCCGCGCAAGGCTTCGCGAGCTAGATGCTCGACCCAGTGTGCTGGATCCAGCCTTCTTCGCTGTGTCCTATGCGCTGGGTGCTGCAGCCGGATTGCTAGGTGATCGCATCAGTTTAGGCTTTGTTGAAGCCACCGAGGATCAGGTGGTGCAACATTTGGACGAACATCTGCAAACTCTTCCCGAACAAGACACAAAAAGTCGTAAGGTGCTCGAGACCATGCGCGCCGACGAAACCCGGCACGGTGCAGAGGCGTTGGCTCAGGGTGGAGCGGAATTTCCGCAGCCAGTGAAGCGCGGGATGCGCGCCTTGGCCAAGGTCATGACGGCGACTACCTACAGAGTTTAGTCTGGTTCCCTGATTTCGAACGTATGGGATATCGCTACCCCAGCTTTTTCCAACATGATCGATGCGGAACAGTACTTTTCAGCGGTTAGCGCGATGGCGCGACGAACCCTGGCTTGGTCGATCGCGGTGCCGACGATGACAAAATGAATCGCTACTTCTTCAAAAACCGCAGGCACCGCGTCGACACGTTTGGCGTTCAGTGAGATCTCCACGTTATCAATCTGTTGCCGGCTTTTGCGCAATATCTCGACCACATCAAATGCCGTACAGCCTCCCAAACCCATCAGCATCAGCTCCATAGGGCGACTGCCTTTGTCTTGACCACCGCTGTCACGTGGACCATCCATCAAAACCTGATGTCCAGATTCGTTGCTTGCAACAAAGTGAACGTTGCCCTGCCAACTGATATCTACCTGCATTGTCTTTTCCTGATTACGCCTTTTTCGGCGGGATTCGAGGCCAACCGCTGCCGCATCCGGTCGATTGTCCCGGTTGAACCTTTGATTTTCGAGCAAAGACAGCCCGTAAACCGCAGCTGGTAGGGATTTTACTACCGTTGGTCACCCTACGGGCGCGATTTTGCCAGTGAGGCATAAAGTCAAAGATCAAGAAAGGCCCACTAGTTCACATTCCGTTTTGGAAGGAATTGGTGAAGGAAGGAATTGGTGAAGGAAGGAATTGGTGAAGGAAGGAATTGATAAAGAAAGAAGGATCAGGCCAAGACTGGCAAGGCAGAAAGAAGATGCAAGAAAAGATTCGATTAGACAAACACGTGAATGGAAGCGCGAAGGTTGGTAGCGAAATGAGTAAGCGAGCCTTTTACCTAGAGCACGACACGGGAAAAGAAGTAGGAAAAAACAAACTGTCTTTGAGTTGGAAAAAACAGGAGAGATTGCATGAAAGGTAGAGTAAGAGAAATCAACCCGCAGAATAATGTGAGCGCGATGGTAAATCCTATGAGAGGAGCGGCGAGCAGATCGGGCGTCTTGGCGTCAAGCCTGATGTCTTCCAATCGATTGGAAGAGGCACATGGGCGATGTGCGCGTGGCGATGATACTGAGCAACATTTTGAAGCCTACAGGGAACAGCTCGAATCAGCGATGCCGATCACACTGAAGTGTCTTTCAGCGGTGAGTGAAATTGCCGAGCCTATCTTGGTCGCACTGCTTCACGGGGCGGCGATTCGAAAATTCAAAGCAAAGGATATGGTGCTGGCGCCGGATGAGCCGGACGATCGGATTCATCTCGTTGTTGATGGTGTGATAACGCTGCATACCCATACCGAGAACGGGCGACAGATCATCAACGATTATCTGGGTCGTGGCTTTCTTTTCGGAGAAACCGCGTTGACGGAACCCGAAGGTGCTGATTTTTGGGCTTGTTCCAAAGGGGCGAGCACCGTGGCTTCGATTAACAGGGAGCGATTCATCGAAGTGGGCATGGCCAATCCCAGTTTGCTTCGCGTGTTAACGGCGCAATTGATTCGACGGTTACGGTCTGCAGACCACAAAGCTCGCGATTTGGCATTTTTGGATGTGAGTGGCCGTGTTGCCAACGCGTTGCAGCAATTGGCAAAAGGGCCTTGCGCCATTACCCATCCGGACGGCATGCAAATCCGCATGACTCGACAGGAAATTGGCTTAATTGTGGGCTGCTCTCGGGAAATGGTTGGGCGGGCGATTAAGGCGCTGGCTCAAGAGGGCGCGATTGAAGTGAGCGGCAAAAATATTGTTGTTCGGGGAACGCGCTAGCGATCAAACAGCTCTGACAACGCGGTGCCCGGACTGGGCTCGCGCATCAGGGCTTCACCAACTAAAAAGCAGTAAACGTCATGAGCAATCATGGCGTTTACGTCTTCTGTTGTGGCGATACCGCTTTCGGTCACAACCGTGATGTCGGCTGGTATTTCAGACAGCAAATCGAAGGTGTTGTTCAACGATGTGCTGAAGGTTTTTAGGTTTCGGTTGTTGATGCCGATAAGCGTGGGGTCCAGTGTTAGTGCGATCTCGAGCTCCTTTGCGTCATGGACCTCGATCAGGACATCCAAACCGATGTCTTGGGCTGTGCGATACAGCGACTTCAGTTCCGTTGGTGTAAGTGCGCTGACGATGAGGAGTACGCAGTCAGCGTCCATCAGGCGCGCTTCAAAAATTTGGTATGGATCAATGGTGAAGTCTTTGCGAATGATGGGCAGTTCTATCGCTGCCCGCACTGCTCTGAGGTAGGCGTCACTGCCTTGAAAATACTCTTCATCGGTAAGCACGGACAGGCAGGCTGCGCCGTGGGCCGCATAGTCTTTGGCGATACCAGCGGGATCAAAGTTTGCTCGAATAACGCCCTTGCTTGGCGAGGCTTTTTTGATTTCTGCAATGACACCCGGTTGTTTCAGCATGGCTTGTTTGCGCAATGCTTCAACAAATCCCCTTGGGTTTGGCAGCACGGTATTGGCCAGCCGGGTTTCCAATTCGGCTTGGCTCTCACCGCTCTTGCGTTCAATCAGCTCGGTCTTTTTTGTCGCGATAATGCGATCAAGAATTGTGCTCATGATTGGGTGTCCGTCTTGGACATTAGCGAGGTAATCCGCACCAACTCCGTCAGGCGTTCGTTGGCCAGGCCGCTGGAAATTGCGTCTTGGGCCATGGCGACACCGTTCGCCATGGAATTCGCGATGCCGCTGACATAGATGGCGGCGCCGGCGTTAAGTGCAACGATGTCGGCAGCAGCGCTGTCGTCATCGGTGAGGGACTGCTTGACCAGAGCAAGACTGGTTTCCGCTGAATCCGCAATGATGGCCGCGTTTTCCTCAGGCGTTCTAGGCGAAAGACCAAAATCTTCAGGGGACATGTCGTATTCGGTAATGACGCCTTGCTTCACCTCCACCACATGAGTGGGGGCATCCAGCCGAATCTCATCCAAGCCGTTGCTGTGAACCACCATGGCGTGCTCGGATCCTAACAGCTGCAGTACCTGAGCCATTTTGCGCTGCCAATCCTGAGAGAAAACGCCAATCACCTGGCGCGTGGCACCGGCAGGATTGGTCATCGGCCCAAGCACGTTCATGAGCGTGCGAATGCCAATTTCCTGTCGTATTGGGCCGGCGAAACGCATGGCGCTGTGATGGGCTTGCGCAAACATAAAACCAACGCCAATCTCGTCGATACAGGTGGCGATCTGCTCGGGTGTTAGCGCTAGCGCAACACCTGCGGCTTCCAAAACGTCTGCGCTTCCGCTAAAGCTCGTCATTTTTCGATTGCCATGCTTTGCCACTTTGGCACCGCTGCTGGCTGCAACGAATGCGGCGGCTGTTGAGATATTGAAAAGCTTGCTACCGCTGCCGCCGGTGCCGCAGGTGTCCACGATCACCTCGCTTTTAACAGGCACCTTTGTGGAAAGGTTACGCATGGTCATCGCTGCGCCGGCGATTTCTTCAGGCGTTTCGCCTTTGACACGCAGTGCTGCAAGTAGAGCGCCGATTTGGCCCGGGGTGGCTTCGCCTGACATGATCTGATCGAACACGTCAGCCGCATTGTCTTGGCTTAGGTTTTGGCCTTCAACAATGCGGGCCAAGGCTTCGGGTATGTTCATATATTTTCCGTTTCAGCGCTGCAGAAAGTTATTGAGCAGCTGGTGGCCGTGCTGGGTCAGAATCGATTCTGGATGAAATTGCACTCCTTCCACATCAAGCTCACGATGGCGCAGCCCCATAATCGCATCAACCTCTCCGTTTTCCTCGGTCCAGGCAGTGATTTCCAAACAGTCAGGTAGGCTGTCCGGTTCGACGACCAGCGAGTGGTACCGGGTCGCAAGAAACGGATTATCCAGATTGGTGAAAACGCCGCTGCCCTGATGATGAATCATGGACGTTTTACCGTGCATTACTTCCTTGGCCCGAACGACCTTTCCTCCGAAACCTTGGCCGATGCTTTGATGTCCTAAGCAGATACCGAGCAGGGGAATTTTGCCCGCGAAACAGGCCACGGTCTCCAGTGAGATACCGGCTTCGTTCGGCGTACAGGGGCCCGGCGAAATCACAATTTTTTCGGGAGCAAGGTGCTCAATATCCCCGATGCTGATCTCGTCGTTGCGTCGAACCGTGACGTCTGCTCCGAGTTCCAGCAGATATTGCACCACGTTAAAGGTAAAGGAGTCGTAGTTGTCGATCATCAGAATCATGGCTTTGCTCCGGCAGTCGAGTGCTCGGGGTTGATCATGCGATTCTCTGCCATGGCGGCGGCACGGAAAATCGCCCGTCCTTTGTTCAGACTTTCCTTCCACTCTAGCCTGGGGATCGAGTCGTGAACGATACCCCCGCCGGCTTGAATATAGAGGTAACCGTCCTTGATCACAGCGGTGCGAATGGCGATGGCAGTATCCATGTTGCCGTTCCACGCTAAATAGCCCACTGCTCCCCCATAGATCCCACGTTTGACGGGTTCCAACTCGTCGATAATCTCCATAGCGCGGACCTTGGGGGCCCCCGAGAGCGTACCTACAGGCAAGGTGGCGCGCAGTACATCCATGGCCGACCTTTCTGGCAACAGCTTGCCTTCAACCGTGGAAGAAAGGTGCATGACGTGGGAATAGCGTTCGATGGCAAAGCGTTCGGTCACTTCAACGGAGCCCGCTTGGGAGACCCGGCCTACGTCGTTGCGGCCGAGATCAATCAGCATCAAATGCTCAGCGATTTCTTTCGGGTCTGCTTTAAGCTCGGCTTCGAACATGAGGTCTTCATCTTCTGTGTGACCGCGCCGACGCGTGCCAGCCAGTGGACGATTGGTAATAACGCCATCCTCGACACGGGCGAGAATTTCCGGTGATGAACTGACAATCTGGAAGTCGTCCAAGTCCATGAAGTACATGTACGGCGACGGATTGAGGCTGCGCAGTGCTCGGTACATGTTGATGGAAGGCGCTTGAAATGGAATGTGCATGCGCTGAGCGAGGACCACTTGCATCACATCCCCAGCCCGGGTGTACTCTTTGATGTGCTCCACGGCCTCTTTGAACGCGTCTTCGCCAAACTCTGAAACGAAGTCGCTTTCGCTCAAAGTCTGATTGGCGTTGCCATGTTCCAGGCCCTGTACCGGCAGCGCCAAGGACGCCTCTCGGTCTTGCAGGGTGTGCCGCATACGGTTCTCAGCATCGGGATCATCGGCATCGACCAAGCTAATCATTTTCATTCGGCCTTCGAGGTTGTCGACCACGACGACCTCCTCGCTGATCATCAATACGATGTCAGGGGTATCTAGGCGATCTCCCGAAATACTGGGCTGCAGGCGCTTTTCGACGTAGCGCACGGTGTCATAGCCGAAGTACCCAACCAGTCCCCCAAAAAATCGGGGCAGTCCTTCCACCTCGGCAACGTCGAAGCGTTGTTGAAATTCTTCGATGAACGTGAGCGGATCGTCGGTCTCGACTTCTTCGACCACGGTGCCCTCGGTGATGATCTGAACCCGTTCATTGGTCACCTTGACGATGGTTCGCGCAGGCAGGCCGATGATGGAATAACGGCCCCATTTTTCGCCTCCTTGGGCAGACTCAAGCAAATAGCTGTAGGGACCCTTTGCGAGTTTCAGATAGACCGATAGCGGAGTGTCTAAGTCAGCAAGGGCTTCGTGTACGACGGGGGTGCGCCGATAAATGGGATTGGAAGTTGTCATGTGTCGTTCCGAGGAAATGAAGAAAGGATTAACCGAGACGTCTATACGGGCAGGCCATCGATAAGCCTCGCCAGAGTCTCAAACGCGTTTAGCGTCGCCAGCATCCTCGCCAAGGCGCTTCATTTCTGTTCTGGTGCACACAAGACATTGCCATTGCCTATTGATTCGTGAGTGTTAAGTAACGCCGCGAGTGTAACGGTTCGCGATCCAAACATTACGCGAAGGCTATCACGCCATTGGGTCATTGTGGAGAACCCGACCTGTTAAGGCCGAGTTTAAATAGTGGTCGGCAATATCTCATTCATCCGATCAAAGACCAAGGTGGGCTCTAAGGTGGCCACATCGATGCCGTGGTTGTATCCATTGCGATAACAGGCCACATCAAGCTTCGCGGCCTTGGCTGCGTCTACGTCGGTTATAGAGTCACCCACCATTAAACTGCATGAAGCCGCTACGCCTAATTGTTTCAGGCAGAGCAGTATGGGGTCGGGTGCGGGTTTGGGCTGCGCCGCCGTGTCGCCGCACACGACGGACTGAAAATATCCATTCAGGGATAGCGCCGATAAAAGTGGCATCGTGAAGCGCGTGGGCTTGTTGGTGACCACAGCCAGCTTTTTGCCCGATCCACGCAGACTATCCAATGTGTCGATGACGCCAGCATAAGGGGAACTCAGTTCGGCGACATGATCCGCGTAATGATTGAGGAAATTGTCCAGCAAGGCGTCGACCGCGACTGGGTCCAGAGTCACACCGTGATGATCAAGGGCTTGGGTGAGCGAGAATCTGGCACCGTGCCCAATCCACAGTCTGGCTTGGGCTTCGGTAACACCGGGCAACCCGGCATTTTGAAGGCTGGTATTGAGCGCGCCACCAAGATCTGGCGCGGTGTCGACGAGGGTGCCATCCAGATCGAACAAGTACGCATCGTAAGATTTCATTCAGCTATGCGTCGGCAATTTCATCTCGCATAGCGCTGATGGTATCCGTGTAATTGTTGGCACCAAAAATCGCTGTGCCCGCCACGAAGGCATCGGCACCAGCCGCGGCAGCAGCTCCGATATTGTCAATTTTGATACCACCATCAATCTGCAAGCGGATGTCGCGACCACTGGCATCAATAAGATGTCGTGCTTGCCGGAGTTTGTCGAGGCTCGAGGGGATAAAGGCCTGTCCGCCAAAGCCCGGGTTCACAGACATGATGAGGATCAAATCCAGCATATCGATGACGGGTTCAAGAGCACTGAGCGGTGTTGCAGGATTAAAGACCAATCCCGCTTTAGCACCACCATCGGTAATCATGCTCAACGTTCGGTGCAGGTGTTCGGTGGATTCTGGATGCACGGTGATGTAGTCAGCTCCGGCAGCAAGGAAATCCTCTACCAGCCGATCAACCGGTTTCACCATCAGGTGAACGTCGATGCAGGCATCAATGCCCGCTTTACGCAGAGCCCTGAGTACCAAGGGCCCCACGGACAAGTTGGGAACGTAATGATTGTCCATCACATCGAAGTGAATAGTGTCGGCACCGGCAGCTAATACGTCGGAGACCTCTTCGCCCAGACGAGCGAAGTCGGCGGCCAAAATCGACGGACAAATCCAGGGAGGAGCGGAAGGGTTCATGGCGGCTCACGTTTCACAAAGCGCTATGTTAACCGAGCTGTTACCAGATGCATGTGTTTTCGACAGCAAAGGCTCGGCTAATCGTAGGGCGGCTCCGCGTTGGCGTAGGCGTATTCTTCCGGCGTGCCGATATCTGTCCATTTACCGTGGTGGATTTGGGCCGAGACTTGGCCTTTGGCCACTGCCTTGAATAACAGATCTCGCAGAGAAAAAGCCCCTTGGGGTGATCCGATAAACAAATCTTGATGGATCAGCGCAATACCTGCATAGACGTAGTCTGTGCCTCGCGAACGGATGCGGCCCTCGGCGCAGTCAAAATCACCGATGTCGCGGCTTGCTGGTGTTGGCACCAGCACCAGGTGTGCCAAGTCGCCCTTGCCGAGCCCAAGAGGGGCGTGGGCAAAATCGAAGTCGGTGTAAATGTCGGCATTGCAGACCATGAAGACGTCGTCCTTAAGCAATGGCAATGCTTTTTTGATGCCGCCTCCGGTTTCCAGAAGTTCCGCCTCGCGGCTATACCGGATGGGCAGGCCTATGGCCATCCCGTCACCGATTTCGCGCTCAATCTGCTGGGCTAAATGGTGGGTATTAATCACCGCTTCGCTAATGCCAGCCTGCTTGAGCCGGCCAAGTATTCGTTGAATGAGCGACTGCCCTCGCACAGGAAGCAACGGTTTCGGCGTGCGATCGGTCAGTGGTGCCAGTCGACTGCCTCGGCCTGCCGCGAGCAGCATGGCTTTCATCGGGATCTCCCGGCGTTTGATGCCGGCTGCATCAACCTGTGTTGTGACGCCGCGATTGCCCAACGCCTGAGCAGTTTGGCTAGCGCGATCAGATCAGGATATTGATGGGCAACCGCGGCGGCGCGGCTCAACACCGATGGGATATAACCGAGGTGACTGGACTTACCATCGCGCAGGTGCAGCCTCGCAAAAATACCGACTGCCTTAATTTGCCTCTGAATCGCGCATGCATCATGCCACCACATGACCTTTTTCGGCGGCATGCTTGCCAGTAGCGGGTGACGTCCGGCAAATCGTCCCATTGCCGCGCGGATAAGTGATTCGTCGTGGGTGAAATAGCAATCTCTCAGTAGCGACGCCGGGTCGTACAGCGCGGGCCCAATCAAGGCGTCCTGAAAGTCCACCATGCCGATTGTGCTCTGGTCGCCGGCTTCGCTGCGGAGCAACAGATTGCGGCAGTGATAGTCTCGATGAACACAGACCTTGGGTTGTTCGAGCATCGCAAGCACCAAGGTTGCGCGAGCGTCTGCAAGCGTGGCGGCATCTGTGGGCCTAGGTGGCGTTTCTATTAGCTGTTCGGCGAACCACTCAGCGCAGAGATCAAACTCCACGATCAGGCGCGCTTCGTCATAGGGGGGGATGGCTGGGTCAGCGATTTCCTGTAGCGGCAGTAAGGCGTCCAATGCGCTATCGACCAGTCGCTGTAACGCCAACGAGTCACCTGCAGCTGACTCATAGGCGTCGGACAAGTGAAGGCTTCCCAAGTCGTCCATAAGGAAAAATCCGCGCTCGAGGTCCGAAGCCACAAGTTGAGGTGCGCCAACGGCCTGAAACACCTGGGCCAAGACCACGAATTGCGGGTTATTCTCAAGGGCCGGTGGACTCCACATGGCTACCCAGGATCGGTTGGAAGCATCGCCGCGCACGCGATAGAAGTGGCGATGACTTGCCTCCACGCGCAGGGCCTTCAAAGAAACTTTCGTGTCGTCGCGGGAGCGCGTTGACCGAGTCTCGGGCTCAAGCAGCGTTATTTGCTCAAGACACCAGTCAGCCAGCGCATTCTGTGTATTTTTTTCTGTAGGCACGATTAGATTATATCCGAGGGGACAATTCTTTTATCATGCTGCGATGAAAAATACCCGCTCCTCTCTATGGCTGCTGACCACAATAGCTCTGCCGCTGCTGGCCGCTATCGGCATGGCATCGGAATACCCCAATGGGTCCACAGCTGCGGGGCTCTATTCAAATATGGCTGTCGATCTCTACCAGCGGCATTCGGAACCTGATGCAGCAAATTTTGGCCAGTGCCTTGGTGGCTATGTGCTCCCACCACACCTGACACCAAAGGCCGTGGTCAGCGATTCTGGTGACCGAGTGATTACTGCGGAGCTGGACAGTTTGGTGGGTCGTCAAGCCGGAGTGGTGCATCTGCAGGGCAACGTTGTCATTAATGACGGACGACGCGTCTTGCTGGCGGAAGAAGCCCTGCTGAATCAAGACGATCGGCGCCTGGGCTTTCCCCGGGGGTTGATTGTTGGGCAAAACGACTTGGTGGTGCAGGGTCAGCAAGCCAGCATGGGCTTAGACGGTGAAAGTTTGGACTTACGTACCGTGCAATGGCTGATGCCCAAACAAAATTTGCGCGGCACGGCTGCGACACTCCAGCGCTCCAGTGCAGGAGCTGTCGTATTGACCGATGCCGAGTTGACACGTTGCTCTCCGGGTAACGCGGGTTGGTCTTTAAGGGTCAGTGAGCTCCAGGTCAATGAAGCAGAGAGTGCTGCGCAGGCCAAGGGCGCGGTGCTGCGGATTAAGTCTGTGCCAGTAGCGTATCTGCCAAGGATGCGGATCTCCATGGACGGCAAGCAATCGAGTGGCTGGCAATTACCCACCGGTGGTGTCAGTAGCCGAGACGGTCTTGAGCTTGGAATCCCCTATTACTGGGACGTATCGCCAGCATTGGACGTGACCATCGCACCTCGCTTGGTCAGTCGACGCGGTGCAGGAGCAGAAGCCCAAGTTCGATACGACAGCCCAATGCAAAATGCCACCGTCGACCTGTCGTATCTGGCCTCGGATGACCTCTACAATGGCTTGTTTGACCGTAGAACGTACAAGGCTTTGGGCGGCGAAACGACGCTAGGCTCCTTCGATTCTGCTGATCGCTGGCTGGTATCGATGGATCAGGAAGGCAGTTTGGGTCCGCTGACAACCCGAGTGGATTTCGCACGAAGCAGCGACCGCGACTTTTTCCGTGACCTTGATTCCTATGTTGGGCTCACGAACCCCAATGCGCTCAGTCAATTTGCTGAGATCGCTTACACAACGGATAAACTGGATTTGCGCGTTCGTTCTCTAGGGTTCCAGCGATTAGATGAGCTCGACACCTTGGATTACGAGTCCAGTCCGGCCTTGATGCTGAACTACAGGTCGAACCCAAGTCACCAGGGGTTTACTTGGGCGATGAGGTCTCAATGGGCGGATTTTGATGCCCAGCTAGCCCGCTTCAACGCGGGTCAGTTGGCCATATCCCCCAAGGAAGGGAGCAGAATTCATGTCGAACCCTTTCTGAGTTTTCGACAGGACGGAGGCAGCGGGTTTTGGGCGCTGCGTGGCGGCTACAAGTTCACCGAATACCATCTGGACGGGCCCATGTCGAATGTGGGTCTCTACGATGATCCGCAGACAGACAGAGGCATTGGGTTTTTCAGTGCCGACGCGGGACTGTTCTTTGAACGCGACATCACGGTGGGCAATGATCGGCTGATGCAAACCTTGGAGCCGAGAATTTATTACTTGAATCAAGCCTACGAAGCGCAAGATAACTTGCCGGTGTTCGATAGCATGCCGCTGAGTATGACGTTTGATCAGCTGTTTTCTGACAACCGTTTCGCAGGACTGGACCGCATCGGCGATGCAGACCGTCTCACCCTAGCGGCTACCAGTCGAGTGTTGTCCGCTTCAGGAAGAGAGCTAGGATCCTTCGCTCTGGCCTACATGGACCACTTGTCGAATCCGCGCGTCGAGTGGCCTGGGCCGGCTGATATCGGTGCCAGTGATCTGGTGGCCAGTGAGCAAATCGTCAATGTTGAGGAAGGCTGGCAGCTGCGCGCGCGGCAATTGTGGAGCGTGGAGCGTAGTGCATGGGAAGAGCTGGGGGCATCATTGCACCTGCGTGGAACCGGACGCAGCATCTATAATGTTGGCGTGAACCGGCGTGTGCTGGACGATATCGAGCAGGCTGAATTTTCGGCCTACGCGCCCCTTAACCATAATGTGGCCATAACCAGTCGATGGCACTACGATTTGGAAGGTCACCGAACATTGGAAGCCTTTGTTGGCCTGGAGTACGACGATTGCTGTGTCCGGTTTAGACTATTGGCCCGTCAATATTTGGAAAATCCGAGCTATAGGAACTATGGCCTGCCACAATCGCTGCTGCCCCTTGACGATCTGCGCACAGATCGCGGCGTTATGTTGGAAGTGCAGTTAAAAGGTTTGGCGGGAATTGGTAGTAAAGTAGACGCATTGCTGCGTCGTAGTGTGTACGGTTATGGCTCGCCAGAAGGCTTGGGTCGCTAAAGCAGGTGTCGCTTCATTCGGCGAGATGGGCTGTCGTTAACGGAATTGATCAGGGAAAACATGAATAATCAAATCGTGAAAAGTAGTGCAGCGTTTCCGGCCCAGGTCGGTAACTGGTTGGCGACACTGCTGATGGTCCTGCTGCCGCTGCAGGCAGCTGCAGAATACCAACGCCTAGAAGCCATCGTCGCCGTGGTAGACGATGATGTTGTGTTGGCCAGTGAGCTGATGACGCGCTTGGAAACCGTGCGTCGCTCCATTGCCGAGAACAATCTGCAACCACCCCCCGGCGACGTGTTGATCAATCAGATCATGGAGCGCCTGATTATTGAGAACATTCAACTACAGGAAGCGGAAAAGCGCGGCGTAACTGTTGACGATGAGTCCTTGGCGCGGGCTGTGGGCAGCTTTGCGAGCAACAACAACATGACCATGGAAGAGTTTCAGCAAACCCTGGCCGAAGACGGTACAAGTTATCGCCAGTTCCGTGAAGACATTCGGGCCGAACTGATCATCTCTCGACTTCAGCGCGCAATGATTAACCGGCGAATCGCGATCAGCGAGCAGGATGTTCAAGCGCTGTTGAATTCTCCCTTTTACCAGCAAATGTTCTCGGACGAGTACCGCGTGGGGCATATCATGCGCTCCCTGGAAGACGATGCGACCGAGGCCGATAGAGAGGCTGCAGTGGTCGAAGCTGCGGGATTCGCAGAAGAATTGCGCAACGGTGCGGATTTTGCCCAAATGGCCATCGCCAAGTCATCAGCCAGTACGGCGCTGGAAGGTGGCGATCTAGGTTGGCGGCGTGCAGGTGAACTGCCTACGCTGTTTTCGGATGCCGTATTAGATATGCAGGTCGAAGACGTTGTAGGGCCGATTGTCACAGGCTCCACGATTCACATCATAAAGTTATTGGAGCAGCGCGGTGCAGGGACTGAGCGTCTCGCCCAAACCAACGTCAGCCATATTTTGATTCGGCCTTCAGAGATTGTTACCTCTGAGCAGGCGCGAGAACAAGCCCAAGAGATTTACCAACGTATTCAAGACGGTGAGGACTTCGCTGAACTGGCGAAAGCGTTTTCAGAGGACCCGGCCAGCGCGCTAAACGGCGGCGTCTTGGGCTGGTCGACTCCCGATCAGTTCGTGCCGCAATTTGCCGAAGTCATGTCGCAATCGGATGTCGGTGAGGTGAGCGAGCCGTTCGAAAGCGAATTCGGTTGGCATATTCTTTTGGTAGAGGATCGGCGCGAACAAGACATGAGTGATGAGGCCCGACGGAATATGGCGATGGATCTGTTGTTCCGCCGTCGATTTGAAGAAGAGCGTCAGGAATGGTTGAAAGAAATTCGTGATGAGGCCTTTGTCGAACTGCGTCTCTGACGAGTCGCTGCCATGATCGCCATCACACCCGGTGAGCCTGGAGGGATTGGTCCGGATCTCGTGATTCAGGCCGCCCAGCAAGATCGATCTCAGGGCTGGGTTGTCGTGGCAGACGCGAAAATGTTGGAAGAGCGAGCGCAGCTTCTGGATCTGCCATTGTCCATCAACGAATATCTGGAATCGCCGAGTACGCAGGCGGGCGTTCTTACCGTGCTCAACACGCCTCTGGCGGAATCGGTGCGGGCGGGAGAACTTTGCGTTAATAACGCCAAGGGTACGTTGCATGCTTTGGATCGCGCCATTAGTGGGTGTTTAGAGGGGCGCTTCGCTGCCTTGGTCACCGGGCCAATGCAAAAGTCTGTGATCATGGATGCTGGCTTTGCATTCTCAGGCCACACCGAGCATCTGGCCGAGCGGTCGGGTGTGGATGATGTCGTTATGATGCTGGCCACGGGCGCCATGCGGGTTGCGTTGGCGACCACCCACCTACCCTTGCATGCGGTTCCAGGCGCGCTTACACAAACGCTTCTGGAGCGACGGCTGCGCATTCTGCATCACGCCATGCAGCGTCAGTTTGGGTTAGCGACACCGCGTCTGCTGGTTTGCGGGCTCAATCCACATGCTGGCGAGTCGGGCCATATGGGTCGTGAAGAAATCGATGTCATTACCCCGGTGTGTGAGAAACTCTGCGCCGAGGGCTTGCTGATTCGCGGTCCCTTACCCGCAGACACCCTTTTTACCCCTCAGTATCTGAACGACGCCGATGCGGTGATGGCCATGTTCCACGATCAAGGCTTGCCGGTGCTCAAATACTCAGGCTTCGGCAGTGCTGTGAACATCACATTGGGGCTACCCTTTATCCGAACCTCAGTCGATCACGGCACCGCCCTGGATTTGGCGGGCACCGGGCAGGCCAATCTGGGGTCTTTTCTCGCAGCATTATCAGCGGCGAACACCATGACGGAACGAACCCGTGCGACCGCGTAAGCGCTTTGGACAGCATTTTCTGCACGATACGAGGATCTTGCAGGGAATTGCGTCGGCGATGGCGCTGCGGCCCGGACAGCAGGTGTTCGAGATCGGTCCGGGACAGGGCGCGCTGACCGAGTATTTGTTCGATCAACGCTTAGAGCGCTATCTGGCGGTTGAGATTGATCGCGATCTGGCGCCGCTGCTTCCCGCGAAATTCCCCGGCATAGAGGTGTTGGAGCAGGACATATTGCGAACGGATTTTGCCGCAGTGTTGAGCGCACCTGACCAAGGGGGCTCCGGCTGGCGGGTGGTCGGCAATTTGCCGTATAACATTTCATCACCTTTGTTGATGCAGTTAGTGGATCATGTGCTTGCCGAGCCTATGAACGTTGCAGACATGCATTTTATGCTGCAGAAAGAGATGGCCGAGCGCTTGAGCGCCGTACCCGGCAGTAAGGCCTGGGGACGATTGAGTGTTATGACTCAGGTCACATTGGATGTGCAGTACCTGTTTGACGTGCCGCCAGAGAGTTTTCGACCACCGCCGAAGGTTGATTCGTCGATTATTCGACTGACTCCCAAAAAGGATCTAACCCTTCCGGTTACTCGAAAGAGCTTGGATCAGGTGCTGCGTTTGGCCTTTGCTGGTCGTCGTAAACGCATGTCGAATGCCCTGAAAACGCTTAACCTTGACTGGCAGAAGCTGTCGGTAGATCCGGGTCTGCGGGCGGATGACGTCTCAATCGAGAATTTTTTGATCATCGCCGGTCAGATTGAAAATCTGCAGGATCAAGGTTTGTCACAAGAATAAAGCGGGGATCATATTTTGCCTGAAAGCAGCGGTGAGCAACCCATAGAGGTGTCGGTAAACGTGCACTACCTCGACCGAGAGTCTGCGCCTGAAGAAGAACGTTACGCTTTCGCCTACACCATTACGATAATCAATCACGGCAGCGTAGCCAGTCAGTTACTTAATCGGCACTGGATTATTACGGATGGTCTTGGCGGCGTTCAGGAAGTCAAAGGCCCTGGTGTCATTGGGCAGCAGCCCTGGCTGGGCGAAGGCGAACAATTCAGGTACACCAGTGGTGCTGTGTTAAAGACCCCGGTAGGCACCATGCAGGGCAGCTATCAGTTCCGTACTGATGGCGACGCTCACTTCGATGTGCCGATTGATGTGTTCTCGCTTCGTGTCGATGGCATGGTGCATTAACCGCCGTGGCCGTTTACGCCGTCGGCGATGTGCAAGGCTGTTGGCGAGAGCTTGAAGCGCTCTTGCTCAAAGTTCAGTTTAAGGACTCGGACGAACTGTGGTTGGCGGGTGACCTCATTAACCGCGGGCCGGATTCGCTCAGGGTACTGCGCGAGCTGCGGGACTTCCGGGCGCAAACGCGAATCGTTTTGGGGAATCATGACTTGCATTTTCTTGCCATTGTTTTCGGCGGTCACTCGGCTGGCGCCAAGGATACCTTTGGCGAGCTGCTGGCAGCAGACGATGTCGAAGAGCTGGCGCATTGGTTGCGTCGTCAGAAGCTCCTGCATACAGATTTTGGATACACCATGGTCCACGCTGGTCTGCCGCCCCAGTGGAATCTCAAGCACGCGCAAAGCTACGCGCAAGAAGTGGAGGCGGTGATTGGCCAAAGTGATCAGGATGCCGAGACGGCGGATATTTCGTATCGCGATTTCTTTGCCGCAATGTACGGCAACAAACCATCGCATTGGGATCAGGCATTAAGTGGCATGGAGCGATTGCGCTGCATCGTCAACTATCTCACGCGTATGAGGCTGCTGTACCCAGATGGTTCCTTGGACTTTGCGCACAAGGGTCCGGTGCGCGACTTGCCGCAGGGACTATCACCTTGGTTTGCCAGTGAGCCCAGCCAGCGTGATGGTGAAACCGTATTGTTCGGACACTGGGCTTCACTGAATGGTGACGCTCGTGCACCGCGATGTGTCGCCTTGGACACAGGCTGTGTCTGGGGGCGAAAGCTCACGGCGTATCGCTTGGATGATGGCGTTAAAATAACTCAGCCGGCCATGATCGGGCAGTGATGTGTTAACAGACGATCTCGACATATATCTTGTAGGCGGCGCAGTACGTGATCGCCTCATCGCCGAGCGAGCCGGTCAAAGAGCCGATGCCTCGCCCAGCGATCGGGATTGGGTGGTTGTTGGCGCGGCGGCGCAACAACTGCTGGATCGGGGTTTCGCTCAAATCGGCAAAGATTTCCCCGTCTTTTTGCACCCGGACACCAAGGAAGAATATGCCTTGGCACGAACCGAGCGAAAGCGGGGTGCGGGTCATACGGGTTTCGATGTGGACGCCAACCCAGGCGTGACATTGAGCGAAGATCTTAGCAGGCGAGACCTAACCATTAATGCCATTGCCCAAGGGGCGGATGGGCAGCTCATCGATCCCCACGGTGGTGAAGCGGATATTGCCGCAGGATGCCTTCGCCATGTTTCCGATGCCTTTGTGGAGGATCCCCTGAGGGTTTTTCGGGTGGCTCGATTTGCTGCACAGCTACCGGGGTTTGAGGTGGCGCCAGAGACTCAGGTACTGCTTAGGAACATGTGTGATGGCAGAGAATTGCTAACGCTGTCTGCGGAGCGTGTTTGGCAGGAATTCGTCAAAGCCTTGGTCGCGCCTCAACCGCATCGATTCTTTGAGGTGCTGCGATCCTGTCACGGGCTGTCTGATTGGCTGCCGGAATGCCAGACTATGCCGCTGGACCAGTTGGCACGGCACCGGCCAGAGCCGCTGGAACGTTTCGCTCTTCTTCCGTTAAGCACCCATGATGTACAGGCCTTAGCCGGACGCTTGCTGGCTCCCAAGGCCTTTGTGCAAGCAGCAGTGGATCGCATGTCCTATCTGTCGCTGCTTTCCGATTGGCCGCAAGTGGATGGGGTGGCGTTGTTTCAGGCCGTTGAGCAACTCAAAGCGCTTCACGACAGCCGGCGATTGGTCTTGATCATGCAATTGATGGATTCACCCACACTTCGGCACAGGCTTGAGCGTGAGCTGTTGCCGCTGTTGGCCGAACTGAAAAACCTAGCACTGCCCGCAGATCGGGCGGCCACGCTGAAGGGCGCTGCGTTTGGCGAGGCCCTGACAGAGATTCGGGTTCAGTACTTGAATGAACGGCTAGCTGCGCTCTAACGGGCCGGGCAAGCTCTGCCGATAAATCTCGACCCCAACAGATCTCGCGTCTCTGACAGCCTGTGGTTTTTCAACCCGGACAGTAACGGCCTTGGCGGTTGGATGATCCAAGGTCAATGCCGCTAGGTCTTCTACCAAGGACTCAATCAGTAGGTATTCCCCTTCGACTGTCAGCTGTGCCGCCTGAGATGCAAGCTCTGCATAGTTTAATGTATCGGCTATGTTCTGGCTTTTCGCCGCCGGTTGGGTGTCGGTAAAAATCGTTAGGTTGATAACCACCTGTTGAGTTTGGACCCGTTCGTTAGGCAGGATCCCGAGGATAGCGTCGACAGTTAGGTTATTGATGAGCACCTTGTCCCACTGGCTATCGTATGGGGTCATATGGCCGGTAGCTCAGTCATCGGCCACCGCGGCCGCGTGTTAATCGATAAGTTTTCTTGCGCACCGCCAAGCATTCTCAGCGCTCCTGCGTAGGCAATCATCGCGCCATTATCTGTGCACAACGCCAGAGGCGCATAAACGATTTCCGCGGTCAGCTTGTCGGTGAGTTCGGCGCGTAACCGCGTGTTAGCGCTTACTCCGCCCGCGATCACCAGTTGCTGCGCGCCGGTTTGCTCAATCGCCCGACGACACTTGATGACCAATGTGTCTACGGCGGCGATTTCGAAAGCGGCAGACACGTCCGCAATGTCTTGCTTGGACAACGGGCCAAGGGATTGCACAGTATTTAGAGCGTAGGTTTTTAAGCCGCTGAAGCTAAAGTCTAGGCCAGGTCGATCCGTCATCGGTCGAGGAAAGCGGAATCTCGTTGGGTCGCCCTGTTCGGCTTGCTCGGCAATTTTCGGACCGCCCGGATAACCCAACCCTAAAAGCTTCGCCGTTTTATCGAAGGCTTCGCCAGCGGCGTCATCAACGGATTCGCCCAAAATCTCGTAGTCACCAAATGCCTTAACGTGCACCAGTTGGGTGTGTCCGCCAGAGACCAGTAGCGCCACAAAGGGTAGCCCGAGAGCGTCGGTTTGTCGGTTGATCAGGGGCGCCAACAGATGCGCCTCCATATGGTGAATGCCCAAGGCCGGAACGCCCATGGACCATGCGAGGCTCTTGGCAAACGACGCGCCAACCAAGAGCGCGCCCATCAGCCCGGGTCCGGCGGTGTAGGCGATACCGTCGATGTCATCCAGTGTTTTGTTTGCGTCCTGCAGCACGCGCTCAGTCAGCGGCGTAATCTTTCGCACATGATCGCGAGATGCCAGCTCAGGTACCACCCCGCCATAGTCCGCATGCAGCGCGACTTGACTGTGAAGGGCTTGAGACAGCAGCCCGTGTTCGCTGTCGTACAGCGCGACGCCTGTTTCGTCACAGGAGCTTTCAATACCAAGAGTGATCATGGGCGCATGGTACAAAAATGCTGGGCACTATGCCCTGAATTTAGCACTGCGGGTGGCAGGTTCTAAAATTCTGGCGCTTTTCGGCCAGATTGAGGGTTCTGTTGATCGGGCCCCTGATTCCGGGGTTGCCGCCCTACATGCCACTGTGTAGAATCCGCGCCCTCATTGGAAACAAGTTGAACCATGCCTCACGTAAGAGTCAAAGAGAACGAACCTTTCGATATCGCATTGCGACGCTTCAAGCGGTCCTGCGAAAAAGCTGGTGTACTCAGTGAAGTACGTCGTCGAGAGTTTTATGAAAAACCCACAGCCGTACGCAAGCGCAAAGCCGCTGCCGCAGTGAAGCGTCATATTAAGAAGTTACAGCGCGAATCTCGCAAGTTCGAGCGCTCCTACTAGAGACCGTGTGCTGCCGGCGGAGGCAGGGATCACAGTTACGGTCGGGTCACTTCACTACGTAACACGTCAGGTACTGGCGTGAGCGTGTTGGGGCGACGTAGGTATCGAAAGCCCCTCAGACAGGGGCTTTTTTGTTTCTGTTTTTTAATCTCGTAGACTCAGGCGGGTAGGCCAAAGAAACGGAGGATCGATGTCCGCATTGAAAGACACGTTAAATCAGGCAACGAAAGAAGCCATGAAGGCTCGGGACAAGGATCGTGTGGGCACTCTGCGTATGGTGAATGCTGAACTCAAGCGCATCGAAGTCGACGAACGCCGCGATCTGACAGACGAAGACGTTTTTACCGTTTTAAATAAGATGCTCAAGCAGCGCAAGGATGCGTTGCAGCAGTTTACGGATGCCAGTCGTGAGGACCTAGCAGCGATTGAAGCCTACGAAATCAGTGTGATCGAAGGATTTTTGCCCGCGCAGATGGAAGGGGACGAGTTGGACGATTTCGTCTCTGGACTGCTGGCGAAGTCCGGTGCTCAAGGTATGCAAGACATGGGTAAGGTCATGGGTTTGCTGAAAAGCGAGGGTAAAGGCCGGGTAGACATGGGTAAGGCCAGCGCCTTGGTAAAAGCCCAGTTGGATAAACTCTGATCCGTTCACTTTTCGCGCAGCGTTAAGCTGCGGCGGCAAAAGCCTGTGCTATCCTCTTCAGCCATCGTTCTCCGGATTCGTTCGTGGCAGGTTTAATACCCCAGTCCTTTATCAATGATTTGATAGATCGCGTCGACATTGTTGATGTGATCGACGGGCGTGTGGCATTAAAAAAGACCGGCAAAAACTACTCAGGGCTGTGTCCATTTCATGACGAAAAGTCCCCATCTTTTTCGGTCAGTCCCGACAAGCAGTTCTTTCACTGTTTCGGCTGCCAGGAAAGCGGAACCGCTCTGACGTTTTTGATGAAATTCGAGCGAATGGAATTCGTCGAAGCGGTGGAAACCTTGGCAAAGGACATGGGCCTCGTGGTGCCAAGGGAGAAATCCAATCGACCGTATGTTGAGGTTGATCAAGGGATCTACGATGCCTTAGAGGGCGCAGAGCGGATCTATCGACAGCAGCTGCGAGGCGCTGAGGTAGCCGTCGGATATCTCAAAGGCCGAGGGTTAACCGGCGTCACCGCACGAGATTTTGGTATTGGTTACGCCCCTGAGGGCTGGCAAAACGTCAGCGAGAAACTGCTGGCCGAGGGCGCGACCAGTGATGCGTTGCTTAAGGCCGGTTTGACCATCAAAAACGACAGCGGTCGGGTGTATGACCGGTTTCGACATCGCATCATGTTTCCCATTAGAGACGTTCGGGGTCGCGTCATCGGTTTTGGCGGTCGCAAGATGGGGGACGAAGAAGGCCCCAAATACCTTAACTCCCCAGAGACAACGGTCTTTTCGAAAGGTCGAGAGCTCTACGGGTTGTATGAAGCCCGCAAGGCAGTGCGCAACATTGATCGACTGCTGGTTGTCGAGGGGTACATGGACGTGGTGGCCCTGGCGCAAAACGGGTTCCCCAATGCGGTAGCCACCTTGGGGACAGCGACGGGCGAAGCTCACTACCACAAGCTGTACCGCTATACCGATGAGGTCATTTGTTGTTTTGATGGCGATAAAGCCGGGCGCTCAGCGGCCTGGCGTGCTCTGGAAAGTGCGTTGCCGGTCTTGAACGAACACCGCCAGCTGAAATTTGTATTTTTACCTGACGGCGAAGACCCCGATTCCTTGGTGCGGGATCAAGGCCCCGATGCTTTCACCCAATTTTTGAACAACGCAACACCGGGTATTGAATATTTGTTCAGCAAACTCAGTGAAGGTTTGGATCTTCAGTCGTTGGATGGACGAGCGCGCTTTATGGGGTTGGCGAACCCCTTCGTTGAAAAAATCCCTGACGGCATTTTGAAAGATCTGGTGAAGGCGCGGGTTCGGGACATTGGCGGCATGGCCGCGCCGGTGACGGGTTCATCCCGGGTGCCGAATCGTCCCATTGTTGACCGTGGGGAATCTTCGGATGTGGGTTCTGCATTGGCGCAAAAGATGCTGAGCATGTTGCTCAAAGCACCAAATTTGTGGGCATCGTTGGACGAGAGTATTCAGCGCGACATGCTTGCCCAGAGCAGGGATATGGGGCTGTTGGGGCGACTGGTGAATTTTTTGACCGATCACCCAAAGGCCGACGCAAACGAAATTTTGATCGGATGGCCTGAGGAGAGAGAGCAGGGCCAACTGATTGATTTTGCTAAAAAAATATCTGCTTCAAGCCGTGATGCTTGGCCGAAAGAATTGGCGGACGGCTGTACCCACTTATTGCATCAGCAGCAAAAGAAACAAAGGCAACGGCAGCGCGCTGAACTTCTCGCACAGGGCGACGAACAAAAAATACTGGAAACACTTCCTGTGCCAACGTCACGAGGTGATGCTGCTCCCAAAAGCTGATCTTGTGGCACTTAATCTGCACGGTTGTCTGGCACAAGAGTAGGGCCGTTGGTATAATCCACAGTCGCATTGCATAAATCGAAAGGCTTCGGACAATCCGCCAAGACGTTAAGTAAGGACTTTGGCGCGCTTCCCTGTCCACCTAAATTCCGAATGCCGATGCGTTATTGCTCCTGCAGAGTTGAAGAGGATAAACCATTAGCTCTAAACGGTGACTGGTCTTAATCAAGAGCACCGATCGCGTCGAGAACACACACAGGACTACCGCGGCTTGCATCAGCAGAATGCTGAGACGAGTAGGCTAGGACCTGACATGGGAAGTTATGAGTAAACAAATAACAACGGCACAGCAGCATTCGCGCCTCAAAGAACTGATTGCCAAAGGCAAAGAGCAGGGCTATCTCACCTATGGTGAAGTAAACGACCACCTGCCCGACGACATTTCGGATCCTGAGCAAATCGAAGACATCATTCGAATGATCAATGACATGGGCATCACGGTGTATGAAACCGCGCCGGATGCCGACGATTTGCTTTCAACGGAAGAAAATACGGCCGACGAACTCGCGGCTGAAGAAGCGGCGGCTGCGTTGGCGGCGGTTGAGACAGAAGCGGGTAGAACCACAGATCCGGTTCGCATGTACATGCGGGAAATGGGCACGGTTGAACTGCTGACCCGAGAAGGCGAAATTGCCATTGCCAAGCGGATCGAAGAAGGCATCCGCGACATGCTTACGGCACTGGCCAGCTATCCGGGTACCGTCGAGTACCTGCTGGAAACGTATGCTGAGGTCGTGAAAGAGGAAAAGTTGGCGGATCTTCTGGTGGGTTACTTAGATCCAACCGAGCATGTCCCTGCGGCAACGCAAGTAGGAGCGGACGGTCCGGTCAAATCAGAGGACGATGATGACGAGCCCAAGGGCCCAGATCCTGTTGAGGCCAAAAAACGTTTCTCTCTGCTCAAGCGCCAGTTCAATAAGTACAACAAGCTGGTTGAAGAGAAAGGTAAGGGCAGCAAGGAAGTTGAAGCGCAGCAAGTGAAACTTGCGGAGGCCTATTGTTGTTTCAAGCTGGTGCCCAAACACTTTGATTACATGGTCTCCTTGGCCCGTGATTCCCAAGAGGTGGTTCGGCATCAAGAGCGTTTGTTGACCAACGCAGTGGTTCGTCGCGCCCGCGTGCCGCGTGATATCTTCCGCAAGGAATACCAAGGCAGCGAAGTCAGCGTCACTTGGATCAACAAAATCGGCAAGATGAAAAAAGAGTACGCCTCGGGCATCGAAGCCCAGCGTGAAGACATCAATCGTTGCCAAAAGAAGCTAAAGGCGCTGAGTAAGATTACCGAACTGTCGGTGCTGGAAATCAAAGACATCAATCGCCGCATTTCCCTTGGCGAAGCCAAGGCCCGCCGTGCCAAGAAAGACATGGTTGAGGCGAACCTGCGACTGGTGATTTCCATTGCAAAGAAGTACACCAACCGTGGTCTGCAGTTCCTGGATCTTATCCAGGAAGGCAATATCGGCTTGATGAAGGCCGTTGATAAATTTGAGTATCGCCGCGGTTACAAGTTTTCAACTTACGCGACCTGGTGGATTCGTCAGGCGATTACGCGGTCTATTGCCGATCAGGCAAGAACCATCCGTATACCGGTTCATATGATTGAGACCATCAACAAGCTCAACCGTGTGTCGCGCCAGATGCTCCAAGAAATGGGGCGAGAGCCTACGCCTGAAGAGCTGGGCGAGCGTATGGAAATGCCCGAAGAGAAAGTGCGGCGGGTGCTGAAGATCGCGAAAGAGCCGATCTCCATGGAAACGCCCATTGGCGATGATGAAGATTCGCACTTGGGTGACTTCATTGAAGACAATACCATCGGTTCACCGATTGATTTGGCGACGGGTGAAGGCCTTCGCGAAGCCACCAAGGACGTGCTTGGCGGCTTGACCGCGCGCGAATCCAAGGTGTTACGTATGCGCTTTGGTATCGACATGAATACCGACCATACGCTGGAAGAAGTGGGCAAGCAGTTCGACGTGACTCGCGAGCGGATTCGTCAGATTGAAGCAAAAGCGTTGCGTAAGCTCCGTCATCCCAGTCGTTCGGAACATCTGCGTAGCTTCTTGGACGAAAGTTTGGAGGGTGGTAAAGGACGAAACGTCTAAGCCGCCAAGCTGGGGTGCCTGATGTGTGTCAGGCAGCGGTTGAGAAATTGGGCCTATAGCTCAGTTGGTTAGAGCAGTGGACTCATCAAAATGGTGCGCCTGATACTGAAAAGATCAGGATGAACGGGATGAATTCAGGGAAACCGTAGTTGTCGCTTGTGGCAGCCGGCAATCCTGAGCCAAGCCGACAGTACACTGTCGGAAGGTGCAGAGACTACCTGAGAACGGGTGGCTTTTGAGAAAGAGCCCCGAGTGTTCTTAATAACAGGCTAGAGCGTCCCGCTCCCTAACGCAGCACGCGTGCTGGCGAGGGAGATGAGATAGTCCGCACACGGTTGAAAAATCGTGAGAATGTGAATCCATTGGTCCCAGGTTCGAGTCCTGGTGGGCCCACCAATTTCTCAAATCATACCGCTTTGTCGGACGCGTTAAACGCTCAAAAATCATGGAAAATATTGGTTTTTCCAGCTTTCAGTGCATTAAAACACATCACCAGTTATCATCGAATCTCACTCGAAGTGGGGGCCCTTATGGGGGCTCATTTTGTATAGGGCTTAATATTGGGGGCCTTTTCGTGTTAACCGATGCTAAAGCACGCGCAGCTAAGCCAAAAGATAAAGACTACAAATTAGCCGCAGGTGAAGGGCTTTACCTGCAAGTCCGCACGAATGGGGGCAAATACTGGAAGCTGAAGTTTCGATTTGGTGGCAAAGAGCGCAAGCTTAGTTTTGGCGTTTATCCAGCGGTTTCTCTGAGGGAAGCCCGCGAAAAGGCGACAGAAGCGAAGGCGCTACTTCGGCAGGTGAAATGTCGCAGGAAAAATATAGACATCGCTTACCGCACTTAGCCGTCTGTTCCAGCACAATCTGTCCAATTCACACTTTTTTGAATCCGCCCATACGGCGCAAAACTGGCTTTTAACCTAGTCGGCAATTGCTCATGATTGGGGAGCGCAAGATTTGCGCATTGCATTTAAAGGCGAACTGGGGAGAGATAGTGCAGGCCTTTATCATCAGACGACTGCTCGCGGTCATACCAACCTTGCTGTTTACGAGCGTGATCGTCTTCGCTTCGATTCGCCTCATTCCCGGCGATGTCGTCGACCTCATGCTGGCACAGAACGATATCTCCACCGGTACAGACCGGGCGGTGATTGAAGCCGCTCTTGGTTTGGATAAACCGATCTACCAGCAATATTTCATCTGGATCACCAACATTTTGCAGGGCGACTTTGGCTACTCGCTGTGGCAGAACACACCGGTCGCTGAACAGTTGGCGCTTACTCTGCCCATTACCTTTGAACTGGGTTTTCTGGCGCTGATTGTCGCCCTGACGGTAGCGATCCCGATTGGCATTTACTCGGCAATGAAGCAAGACACGCCTGGCGACTACATCACTCGTTCTTTCTCACTGTTAATGCTCGCCATTCCAAGCTTTTGGCTCGGCACCCTGGTCATGGTGTTCCCCTCGGTTTGGTGGCGATGGGCACCGCCCTTGCAGTACACCCCGTTTATTGAGGACCCGCTGGGCAACCTAGCGCATATGCTGGTACCCGCTGTACTGCTGGGACTTTCACTTTCTGCGGTAACCATGCGCATGACTCGAACCATGATGCTGGAAGTGCTCCGGCAAGATTACATACGCACAGCACGCGCAAAGGGTTTGCGTGACAACCTGATTATTTTTCGGCACGCCCTACGCAATTGCTTGATTCCGGTGGTCACTCTGATTGGGCTGCAGGCGCCGTTGCTGATCGGTGGTGCAGTGATTTTAGAACAGATCTTCGTCGTGCCCGGCATGGGCCTGATGCTGCTGGAGGCGGTATTTCAGCGCGATTATCCGGTGGTTACCGGCGTATTTTTGATCGTGGGTGTGTCTATTTTGCTGATCAATCTGATCGTCGATCTAACCTATGGTTTTCTCGACCCCAAGGTTAGGCACTGAATATGAGTGAGGTTATGCTGCAAGCTGGGCAGTCAAACTCACTGCTGGCCTTTCACCGCAAAATGCTGCGCGACAAACCCCTTGGTGGTATCGGCGGTCTGATCTTCGCGATATTTTTGTTCTGCGGCCTTTTCGCTGACCTGATCGCCCCCTACGGCATGAACGAAACCGACATGCGCAGAGTGCTGCAGGCGCCGTCGCTGGCCCATTGGATGGGCACCGATCACATTGGCCGCGATGTCTTTTCCCGCATCCTCTATGGTGCCCAACTGTCCGTGATTATCGGTTTTCTCGCCGCGGGTCTGGCCACGGTCCTATCCATTGTCCTAGGCGTTCTTACCGGCTATTTCGGAGGCAAGGCAGATATGCTGATTCAGCGCTTTGTAGATGCCTGGATGACCTTCCCAGATCTTGTTCTGCTGATCGTCGTGGTGTCGATCGTTGGTCCTGGGGAAGGCCAAATCATCATCATTCTTGGCTGCTTATACGGTATCGCCGGCTCACGGATTATTCGCGGCTCGACCATCGCCGTGCGCGAAAACATGTACACCCATGCAGCCCAATCCATGGGAGCGAGCACACTGCATGTACTTTGGTTCCACGTACTGCCCAATGTGATGCCGGTCGTCATCGTGCTTTTCACGACTCGAGTAGGTGCTGTCATTCTTGCCGAAGCCGGCCTGTCCTTTCTCGGTTTGGGCATACCGCCACCCGTGCCCACTTGGGGCAGCATGCTCAGCGGCGGTGGCAGAACCTATATGTATGTTGGGCCGTGGTTAGCGCTTGCACCAGGCTTGGCACTGACCGTCGTCGTCTATTCCATAAATGTTTACGGCGATGCTTTGCGAGATATGCTGGATCCAAGGATGCGCGGACGATGATTCGATCTTTTTTTGCCCTGGTGCTGTTCTGCCTCGGCAGCGCGAGTTGGTCTGCAGAACCGAGCTACGGCGGCGACCTTAACGTCGGCACGGTGAACGTGACGCTATCTCCGTTGTCGTGGGATCCTGCAGATTGGACTTGGAAGAGCAATCATGACCATGGCGGCGCCCGGGAACAATTATTTGCTGGTGATCTAACCAAGAGCAAACGCAATGGTGGGCCGTATGCATTCATCGCCGACGCCTATCTACCGACCGAGTCCATGCGCGGAGAACTAGCCGAGCACTGGTACTGGGAGGACCCCCTAACTCTGGTGATCAAGCTGCGCCAGGGCGTCATGTTTCCGACCAAACCGGGCGTTATGGAAGCTCGCGAACTGATCGCCGACGATGTGGTGTATTCCTACGATCTGGTCAACGAAAGCCCCAAGCGCATACCGACCTATTTTGACCACATAAACCGGATTGAAGCCCGGGACGACCACACGGTGGTTTTTCATTTAAATCACTTTAACGCAGAGTGGCCCTACCGATTTGGCTACGGGTACTACTCCGGCATCAGTCCAAGGGAGATGAGCCAGGTCGATCGCAAAAGCTGGAAAAACGTCACCGGCACGGGCCCTTTTCAGCTGGAGCGCTATGTTCAAGGCAACGCCCAGATGTATCGCAAGAACGAGCAGTACTGGGATCAGATCACCCTGAATCAACAGAACTATCCACTGCCCTTTGTTGACCGGGTCACCTATCGCATCATCAAGGATGAAGCGACCTACCTCACCGCGCTGCGCACCGGACAGCTAGATATTTTAGAGGCCATCCGCTGGATTGCCGTCGACCATCTTAAGGAAACCACGCCAGAGCTACAGTGGAACCGTTGGTTGGCAACCGGGGGACAATTCATCTCTTTGCGCGTTGACCAAAAACCCTTCGATGATTTGCGCGTGCGACGGGCGCTAAATCTTGCCGTGAACCAGCAGGAAATTGTTGATCACTTTTATGGCGGACATGCCGAACTGATGGCTTACCCGCAGCATCCGGAATTTGGCGAATACTTCGAGCCTTTTGAGGCAATGCCCAATGCCGTGCAAGAACTCTTCACCTACGACCCAGAGGAAGCGCGGCGCCTGCTGGACGAGGCAGGAGTGCCGGAAGGCTTCAGCTTCGACCTACAGGTATGCTCTTGCTCGCCATCGCATATGGATCTGGTGCCGCTGCTTGAAAGCTATTTCTCCCGAGTTGGCCTCAAAACCAACATTGAGACGATGGAATACGCATCGTTTCTGTCGGCAATGACAACCAAGACTCATGGTCCGGCATATCTTCTGACCAGTGGACATGTAAACCCAATGACGACCATACGAAAGAGTTTCGTAAGCGGGCAGACTTGGAATCCTTCTCAGTATTCCGACCCAGAATTTGACGAAAAAGTGCGCCTGCTGCACGAAACACGAGATGAGCAAGAACGCATCAAAATTCTTCGCAGTCTGACGCGAGAAATTCTCGAGCAGGCACCCTACGTGTGGCTGCCCATCCCCTACGTGCACACGGCCTGGTGGCCCTGGGTGAAAAATTACGGCGGTGAGCTGCGTGCAGGCGCCGTGCGACCCTGGCCAATATACGCAAGGCTGTGGATCGATCACGAGCTGAAAAAACAGATGGGGTTTGACTAATGGACCCACTGCTCGCCATCTCGGATCTGTCGGTAACATTCGCTACCGAACGCGGCCAAGTACAGGCATTGGACGGCGTTTCCTTAAGCCTCAACGCTGGTGAGACCCTCGCCGTTGTCGGCGAAAGCGGCTCTGGCAAAAGCGTGACTGCGCTGAGTATTCTGGGCCTGCTCGGCGATTCGGGGCGGGTCAGTGACGGTTCAATTGAATTTGGTGGTGAGGATCTTACGAAGGTCTCGGATCAGCGGCTGCGCGAAATTCGCGGCAATCAAATCGCGTTCATCTTTCAAGAGCCGATGTCGTCTCTCAACCCGGTGCTGACCATTGGCACGCAAGTTGCCGAACCAATTTGGCTGCATCACAAAAAATCCTGGTCCGAAGCCTTCGAGCAAGCTGGGGAGTTGCTGCAGCGGGTCGCCATTCCGGACGCCGTGAAGCGACTTGAGGATTACCCGCATCAGTTTTCTGGCGGCATGCGCCAACGGGTCATGATTGCCATGGCTCTGGCGTGCCAGCCGAAGCTGATTATTGCTGACGAACCCACGACAGCCCTCGACGTCACCGTTCAGGCACAGATTCTTTCACTACTCAAAAATCTGACCAAGGAAGCCAACTCTTCGCTGATTTTAATTACCCACGATCTCGGCGTCGTCGCGCGCTACGCCGATAACGTCGCCGTCATGTACGGAGGCAGGGTTGTTGAAACGGCAAGTGCCAGGGAGCTTTATAAAAATCCTCAACACCCCTATACCGAGGGGCTAATGGCTTCCATACCCAAACTTGATGGGGACCCAGGCAGTAGGCTCTACACCATTGAAGGTCAGCCACCGGATCTATCGAATTTGCCGTCAGGATGTTCGTTTCACCCGCGCTGTCCTTACGCCCAAGACAAATGCACCATGACCAAGCCGACACTGAGCGAGGTTGCACCAAATCACTTAAGAGCATGTTTCGGCTATGAGCGATAGCAACATTCTTGAGGTCAAAGATCTGCAGGTGCACTTCCCTGTGACCGAAGGATTGCTGAAGCGCCAGGTGGGATCAATTGCTGCGGTCAATGGGGTGTCGTTTCATATCAAACGCGGCGAGACCTTCAGTTTGGTCGGCGAGAGCGGCTGCGGTAAATCGACGACGGCCCTGTCTGTGCTGAAAATGCAGTCCGTACTTGGTGGCCAAATCATCTTTGATGGAGAGGATGTTACCCACCATAGTCCGGCTCAGATGCGGGGCATTCGACGAAAAATGCAGATGGTCTATCAAGACCCGTTCGGCTCATTGAACCCTCGTATGAAGGTTGGCTCGATAATCGGTGAACCGCTGCGCGTGCACGGCATGGCCGGTGATAAGGCGCAGTATCATGCGCGCATCAAGTCGCTTATGAAGATCGTTGGGTTGCTTGAGGATATGGCGGAGCGTTACCCGCATGAATTTTCTGGTGGCCAACGTCAGCGCATTTGTATTGCCCGAGCGTTAGCGTTGGATCCTAAACTGATCATATGTGATGAGCCGGTGTCGGCTCTCGACGTCTCCATTCAGGCCCAAGTTGTAAATTTGCTCATGGACCTGCAGGAGAGGCTAGGGCTTACCTATTTATTTATTGCCCATGACTTATCGGTCGTGCGACATATCAGCAATCGTGTGGCCGTCATGTACTTGGGCAAAATCGTCGAGGAAGCAGATCGAGACACCCTGTTTCAAACACCCAAGCACCCCTACACGAAGGCCTTGCTGGCAGCAGTGCCCGAAGCCGACCCTGAACTCGAAGCCCAGCGTGCTGAGAAGCTGATTATTGGTGAGATTCCCAGCCTGCGATCTCCGCCTTCGGGCTGTACCTTCCATACTCGCTGTGTGGACGCTATGCCGATCTGTCAGCAGCAGGCACCTGATCGCACAACCGACGGAGCAAGCACCCTCGCTTGTCACCTGTACCCTTGATCGCAGCGGCTACTTCAGTTCGAGATCTACCGACAGATTAACTATCGCAAAATTTCATCCAACTTATGGCCCAAATACGGGGTAGGTCATTCCGACACCGCGGCTTACAAATCGATACCAGGTCACGGTTCTACGAGATTTAAAATTTAGTAAGAGCTTTTAGCCTTGTTGCAGTATATAGTCTTAGGGTTGGAACACAGTTCCCGATCCTCTCTCGAGCCTTATCTCTCGCCAGTTCATCGGCAATATCTTCAAAAACCAAAAAACCTACTGACATCGTGTTGGCAGTCATTAAACCGCGTGCGCCATTGGCCGATGCACTAAAACGTAATCGCACTGAGCTCTTTGGGGCTGGAGAAATAAATTGAAAATATATGTAGGAAACCTGCCTTGGAGTATCGCTGACAATGATCTGCAAGGCCTTTTTGCAGCGCATGGGACAGTAAAGTCTGCCCAAGTTGTCATGGATCGTGAAAGCGGAAGATCTCGTGGCTTTGGATTCGTGGAAATGGACAACGATGGTGGTGGTCGAGCGATCTCTGCTTTAAATGGGCATGAGATTGACTCACGCGCGTTGCGGGTAAACGAAGCAGAGACTAAGGAGCGACGCCCTAAGCAATACTAAGGCGATCTCCAATAAGAAACCTCTGCAATGACGCAGCCATTTAACTGGGAGAGAAATGTGACAGAAGAGGATCAGGCAAAGGAAAAATACGGTATTACCCAAGAGACAGAAACGACGTTTCATTTCGCGGGCCACAAATACCAACGCTTAGACGACGCGATCGCATACGCAAAAACTCATCAGCATCTTCGAAATGCCGCGAGTGATAACGCTGCAAAAAGAACGTGAGCGTTGGGGACTGGAAGTCGGTCTTTGCAAATTGTCATAGCACGTCAAGAAGTGATCGCTTCGAAAGTGAGCCTCTTTGAACAGGTACGAAGCGGTGAAAGCACAGCACCCCCCAACCATTTTATCTTTCCTGAGGGACCTCCCTAATCAGTGCTCTCTGGCTGGTTTGGCGTGCACGGTTTGCGCAATCTATTTCAGCATTATCGAGGTTTATCATGCTGCGCTGATTGCGATGGTCTGGGCCGTCGCCCTTGACTGGGCTGATGGATTGATTGCCAGAAGAATGCATGGACGTACGGGCGATGACAGAATTTTCGGCGGCCAACTCGATGTGCTAATAGACATCGTCAGCTATGGGGTCGCGCCAGCAATACTGCTGTTGAGTTACGGAAATTTCGCGCCAGTATTTTTAGTTGGTGCTTTCATAATGATCGCAACCAGTGCGCTCCGGCTTAGCTATTTTTCAACCTATGGACTTTCAGCGGAAGGTAAGTACACAGGGTTAGCCCTGGATAACAATAGCCTAGCAATCGTTTTCGTATTTTTGTTAGAAGGCGTTGTCACAACGGCAGCATTTACTTACGTGCTCCTCCTTACCTGTTTATGCCTCTGTGCACTAAATGTCTCGCAGCTTAAAACCAACAAATTGTCCGCTAATCCACGTAACGTTTACGCACTCGCCGCGTACTGCATTGCGATGACGACACTTTTTGGCTGGAAGCTCGCTTAGACGAATGGAATAAAAATCACCTGCGAACGCAAGTTCGCCATAAACCTTGGAGCGCAACCGCCGTGCTAGTTTATACCGTTGGAACGTTCGATCTGCTGCACGTTGGGCACCTTGCTTTGTTACAAAAATGCCGGACATTTGGCGACAAACTTGTGGTTGGCGTCGCTTCAGATAGCGTGGTGAGATCTTACAAGCCCAATATGCCAGTGATACCGCTCGATCAAAGGCGTCAAATGTTGGAAGCACTGGAATGTGTTGATGCGGTCAGACCCTATTACGAACTTGAGTACGTGTCTGCCTGCAAGGAATTGAAAGTCGATGTTTTCGTCATTGGAGAAGACTGGGGAACGAGTGCTCACAATATAGACGTTGAGCACTACCTCAAAAAAGAGGGCAAAGAGATTATTCAGCTTTTTTACGACACACGTACCTCTTCCACAGCGATCAAACAACAAGTGATCCAGCAAAAAACCAGACCCACGTTGGTGGGTGTGCTTTGACGCGGGTAGGTTTACGATCGACGAGGCAGGTCTGGTGCAGGCAAAGGTTCACCAAAAGCGGATGCCTTCGGCGCATCGCATTTTAGAGCTGCTTGCAGCAGGTCCCCAAACTTTCAATAAAAATGAGAGATGAACTTATGTTGATTGCGGTAAGGGCTGAAGTTGAGGACGTGGAAGTGTGGCGACAGGGCTTTAAAACCCATGGCGAGTTATTCAAGCGTCAGGGCGTGTCGATTGCGTACATGGGTTCCACGCAAGGGAACACTGTAATCAGCGTGTTCGAAACGAATGATGTGGATGAGTTCATTAGGATTTTCAATGATCCTGCGACAGCCGAGGCGATGGCAAACGACAAAATTACGGGCGGGGTTGAGCTGTTCGTGTTGGATGAATCCTTCTGCCCGCAATAGACCTAGGTTTGCTGTCTAGAACGTGTGAGAAGCTTTGGCACTCGTTGCAGGCAAAGAGTTTTCCCGGCCGCGTTTGTTTCAAACGTCACATGAGCACGGATTGCTGAGGTCTAGGTGGAATAGGGTTTTGGGTTTCCGCGTGAAAGACATCGTTAAGGCTCCCTACCTTTTCGGTTCATCGCTCACACCATTTTATCTTTTTGCGGTATAAATGGCGCGGGAGGAGGTGTGGCCTTGGTGGGAAACGCCTCTCGCCCAACTATAAACAAAAGAGATAATAAAAATGATTAAAAAACTCAGCCTTGCCTGTGTACTCGTAATGACAGCACTCACCGCCATCCATGCCAAAGCAGATGACCACCTATCGCCACAAGATGCTGTGACGACGATCGTGTCGTTCTCAACACAAAACCCTGCTGGAGTCGTCGGTGCGTTAACAACATTCGCGCAGAGCGACTGCAGAAAGAATGCGCCAGTCAACATCCGACTCATGGCGGACAATTGGAATGGAACTGAAACGAATACCCACAGTGTTCTAATGACGTTTGCTTCTGCTGGTGATATGGCAGCAACGTTCGGTGCATTCGCCCAATGCGCCCCGTGGCAGGAGCTTATGGCGTTCAGCGCGCAAAACTCGACGCCTCACAGCCAGTACGTCGTTCGTCCTGTAGTTGCCGGCGGCGATACGTCAAAGGACGGTTCTTACACTGTCTGGCAGATGCGGGTTGAGGATGAAGCGACATATGCCAAGGCTTTCGAAAAATTGATGAAAGAGCAGATTAAAAACGGTGATCTCGCCGGAGCTTATGGTCTTTGGCGAGTAGTAGGCGGCTCAGACCAAGAAGTTACGCACATTTCTTTTGCGGGCGCTCCAAACATAGCGGAGTTACTGAGCGGAAGCTCGCAGCCCACAAAGGCTGTGCAAAAATTCTACTCTGAGGTAGGCGACCTTCGTTCTGTAACAAGACAGGTTATCAACACTGTGGCTGGCGATTTCTAATAAGAGAAAGAGTGAGCCATCTAAGGGTCTGCAAGGCCTGCAATAGCTTTTCTTCTACCGACGTTCAGGCGCACGCCTGTGCTGCCGGTAACGGGAGAGGTGGTGCGACCTTGCGGATACTGGTCAAGAGCTCTGCGGGTCACTCTTTGAACTCTCAGCGTTAGACCGCTACCAACGGCAGTAAGGTTGGTAGCGACCTAACGCACACTACAATCCAATTCTCATTGGCCTCAATCTGAAATGCTGGGGGAGGCATTGCTACTATAGCAAGCCCGCTTCCGCCCTATGGCCATGCGAGAAAACCCTATTCGACGTTGCCGCCACCAACCTCAAGGTAGGTGGCACTAGGTCCGTTGTTGCAGCTGAGCAATTCACCGTAGAGCGATGTTTGCACCAAGGGCCCACCCGCTCTAACAAATTTGTCAGCGTTAGCTCCTTTTTCCTGCAAAGAAGATGACCAGCCAGCTTGATAGAAATCTGCGCCGTTGGCTTCACCGCCCTGCATGGGGTACCAACGATAGATGCGAGCCGTACTGCCTATCTCTGTCAAGAAGGCGTTCATTTTCTCATCTGCCGTCGAAAGGGCCTGTTGGGTAGCGCCCGGAAGCATTGCGCAAGCTGAGAAGTCCACGACGCCATCTGCAGACGGGCCTACTTCATCACGGATCCTGACCCAAGCAAGCTGGGCATGGGACTCGCAGGTATAAACATCGTAGAAATCTGCGGAAAGATCCGTAGCGAGGAACTCAGTTTGGGCCACTGCCTGATCTTCTAGGCTCGATGAGAATCCAACCCAATAGACATCAGCCTCAAGCGCGTCGTAGTAGTAGGGGGTAAGCACCAAGCCGGTATACCCAACGGTGGAATTTTTATCGAACCACTTGTCCCATTTTTTTGTCACTTTAAGAAGGTCGTCCATATCCTTGCCTTCATTGAAGCTGCAAGCAAAGGTCTCCACTCCGCCATACTCGGGCACCTGAAGGTGATCGTCGGCAACCGCCGAACCTGCAGAAAATAAAATGACGAGACTTGTCACCAGATTATTGAAATAACGCATACCCTTTTTCCTTTTTTGTTATTGGGGACTTCAGCTTTCAGGAAGAGAGAGTAGCTTGCAACAGGTTTTAAAGCTGCGTCCAAAGTCAGGTATCTCTCAATCACAGCCAAGAGAAACTGGTTTAAATGAGCAACGGCTGCATCTGCAGCACGCTCAGAGAAGACCTATTGGAGCAGGTGGCCCATTTGGCTCAACAAGGGAGATTTGATTGTTTCGTCATCGAGTCGGCAGGCATTTCCGAGCCCCTGCCCGCTGCAGAGGCCTCTACATTTGCAAATCAGAACGGGATCTCGCCCTCCGATGTGGCCGAGTTTGACACCATGGTTACCGTGGTCGATGCCGTCAACTTTCTTAAGGATTACGACCACACCAAATCCCTACGTGAATCCGGAGAATCGCTGGGAGAAGACGATGAGCGGCGTGTTGCTGATCTAATGGTGGATCAGGTGGAATTTGCCGACATGATTCTCATCAGTAAATCCGATTTAGCGGGATTAGGCTCGGATCTCACCCTCGCCACCAAGGGCATGGTCTGAGTGGCGTAGATGAGGTCGTGGAAGGTTCAGAGCGTGTGCATGTGGCGTTTGCTGCTGAAGAAATCCGTTTGGAGAGCCTCAGTCGCCGAGCGCGTACGCAATGACTTTACCACCGGCCGCGGTTGCCGTTTCCGCGGCTGAGTCTGCGCTATGGCTTTCCTCACGATCGGGTCTTCCACCTCCAGCGGGTTCCAGCACCAAAATGTATTGCTTTCCTGAAGCGGAACTGATGTAACTCATGGGTGTACCACCTGAGCTTCTCTCGAGATCCGAAGACCAGAGTAGTTCACCGTTTTCAACGTCAATTGCTCGCAGCTTGCCGTCCATAACACCAGCGTTAAAAATCAGGCCGCCGGCGCTGACGAAGGAGCCTGCGGAGTAGGGCAGTCCCAAATCCAGCGCGCCAAAGCCCCTGCGCCAGACGATTTCTTGGGTGGTCATATCGACGACCGCAATTTCCCCATAAGGTGGCTTCAGACAGGGAATCGACAGCGGTGAACTGAACAGTTCGACCTTGGCAGCAAAAGGCGTGCCCCGCTGCGGGCCACCGATACCATAGCCTCTGGCGAAGCCGTCGGCCTCGCTGCGGCGCGCATCGTCTTCACGAGCAATCATATGAACCTGCCAGGGTAGGTGCATATTGTTTACCACCATAAGCTGGCGCTGTTCGTCCACGGCGACGGACCCCCAGTTCATACCGCCGGCGGGACCGGGGTAAAGCAGCGTGCCCTGGACTGATGGTGGCGTCATAGGGCCCTCATAGCGCAGCTCTCGCAGTGTTTGACGGCAGGCCATCTGATCGAAGGGTGTAATGCCGATGGTGTCTTCGTCACGAATCTCGGGATAGGCAAAAGACGGCATGCCGGTCGAGAAAGGCTGAGTTGCGCTGGTGCGTTCGTTAGGTATATCTGTTTGTGGAACCGGTCGTTCGGTAACGTCGGTAATTGGTTCACCGGTCTCTCGGTCAAGGACGAACAGCTCGCCGCGCTTGGTGGGCACGATAACGGTCTTGCGTCGTTCGCCATTAATGGTGAGGTCAACCAGCGTGGGCTGGGAGGGTACGTCGTAGTCCCAAATGTCGTGATGGGTGGTTTGAAAGTGCCAGCGGGTCAGTCCGGTTTTCGCATCGATGGCGACGATGGAGCTGGCGTACTTATCCATCACTTCTGTTCGATGGCCGCCGAAGTAATCGGGTGTCGCGTTCCCCGTCGGCACATAGACCAACCCTAGCTCATCGTCTGCCGATGTTAGACTCCAGACATTGGGTGTTCCGCGGGTGTAGGTCTCGCCTTGGGGTGGCAGCGTCGTATTGCCCTCGCGTCCCATATCCCAAGCCCAAGCAAGTTCTCCCGTGCGGGGGTCGTATGCCCGGACGACGCCGGATGGTTCGTTAGTCTCTTGGTTATCCGCAACCCAGCCGCCAACGACGAGCACGCCGCTGGCAAGCGTGGGTGGCGACGTGACGAAGTAGAAATAGGGTTTCACCTCGCCCATGCCCGCCAGCAACGAGATTTGGCCTTCGTCGCCGAAATCCGGGCACGGTTGGCCTGTGGTCTTGTCCACGGCGATCATGCGGGCATCGGTCGTCGCCGTAACGATGCGCTCAGCACAGATCTCATCGGGTTGGGCGTCGGGTAACTTAACGTAAGTGACGCCTCGGCAATTTCCGATAATGCCGTAGGGCGGTGTGTCGTTTTCGGGGTCGAAGCGCCAGCGTTCGGCGCCGGTATCTGCATCTAAGGCCAGCATGATGTTTTGTGCGGTGCACAAATAGATGCCATCGCCAATTTGCAATGGGGTGGCGCTGAGACGACCCACCATGCCGGTTTCAGCTTCCCACACGCGGGCAAGCTTGTGCACGTTGTCGCGATTGATCTGATTCAGCGGCGCGTATCGAGTGCCTGCTTTGTTGCCGCCGTAGGCGTCCCACTGGTCACCGTTTTGTGGTGAGGCTATGTTTCTGTCCGGCAATGGCGTCACATCGCTGCTGTTGAGGTCGACGATCATTGACAGCAGGACCGTTGCCGATGCGACCGCTGCGACTTGAACGGTGCGCATGCTCAACAACGCGGGTGCTTCGTCACCCCAAAGCTTGCGTCGAATCCAAGGGGTACACAGCCAAAGGGACAGTAAGCCAACGATCCAGATGCGCGAGCCTACGGACCAAAAATCGCTGCCAGCTTCGCTGACTGCCCAAATTAAGGTGAGCAACAGCAGCACGGCAAATGTGTAGAAGCCTCGTGTTGCGCCGCGAATCAGGTCTACGCCACTGGCAAGCATCAGGACGCCGGCTACTAGGTAGTAGGCGGTGCCGCCGACGAGCAGCAGCTGCAGGCCGGGCCAAAGCATGGCCGCTCCCAGTGCAGCGATAAGAGTGCCGGTAACGTATGGATTGGATCGCTTGTCTTGCTGCATGGTTGGAGCCTTATGCTATTTAGCCGCGCATATTGTTTATCACATAATTTGGTAGATCGGCTATGGCCACGCGTTCTTGGGCCATGGTGTCGCGATTGCGCACGGTAACGGTGTCGTCTTCTTCGATGGTTTGAAAATCGACGGTAACGCACAGTGGCGTCCCGACTTCATCGTGACGGCGATACCCCTTGCCAATGTTGCCGGTGTCTTCGTAAAAGATGCGACCAATGCCTAAGCGCATCAGATCGTTCTTAATGGCCTTGGCTTTATTGACGATACCTTCGTGATTTCGCTTGAGAGGTAAAATCGCAACCTTAATGGGAGCCAAGTGTGGCTTGAAGGCCATCACGGTGCGTTCGCTACCGTTTTCCAACGTTTCGATGGTGTAGGCTTCGTTCATGATGGCCAGTACGCCCCGATCAACGCCGGCAGACGGCTCGATGACAAAGGGCACATGCCATTTCTTGGCTTCCAGATCCTGCAGCGCCAGTTTGGCATTGGAATCTTTGTTGGGTTCTACCGCGGCCGTTAGGTCGAAATCGCCCTGATTTTTGGTATGAGACCCAAGGTCGAAATCCGTGCGGTTGGCAATGCCTTCCAGTTCTTCGAGCCCGTGCGGAAAACGATACATCACGTCGACCGTGGCTTTACTGTAGTGAGCCAATTCATCGGCGGGTACGTGGTAAAGCTCTAGCTGGGAACGCCCAACACCCTGTTGTTCCCACCAGTCCAAACGCATTTCCACCCACGCGCTGTGCCAGTCTTCGTCTTCACCGGCTTTGACAAAAAATTCCAGCTCCATTTGCTCGAACTCGCGCACCCGAAAAATAAAGTTGCGGGGCGTAATTTCATTGCGGAACGCCTTGCCGATCTGGGCGATGCCAAAGGGCAGTTTCGGCGAAGTTGAATCCAGGACATTCTTAAAGTTCGTAAATATGGCTTGTGCCGTCTCCGGCCGCAGATAGGCAAAATTGTCGCCGTCTTGCACGGGCCCCACCTGAGTTTTGAACATCAAGTTAAACGGTCTGGGTTCCGTGAGATCTGTGGATCCGCAGCCCGGGCAGGCATCGCCGTCCAGATGATCGGCTCGCCACCTGCTTTTGCAGGCTCGGCAATCCACCATCGGATCCGTAAACGTCGCTTCGTGACCGGAATGACGCAGCGTCATCGGGTTGGTCAGAATAGCGGCATCCAATCCCTCGATGTCGTCTCTTTCATAGACCATGGCACGCCACCAGGCGGCTTTAAGATTGTTCTTCAGTTCCACACCCAGAGGGCCGTAGTCGTAGACCCCTTGCAGGCCGCCGTAGATGTCGCTGGATTGAAAAATGAAGCCTCGACGTTTTGCTAAGGAGACAAGCTCCTCCATGGATGTTGCAGTCACGAATTTTCCTGGACAATGTTATCTGTGGGGTTGAGAAGCGATCGATGCTCCGACGGGCGCGACTATACCGGTAAAGCAGGGTAAATTCAGCGTCGTAGGGGCATCCGCTGCGTTGATGCCAACGTTTACAGAGGGAGAGAGCATTTATGTCGAGCAATTTATTTGATCTAACGAATAAGGTCGCACTGATTACGGGTTCCAGTAAGGGAATAGGGCGCGCTATCGCGGAAGAAATGGCACGTCAGGGCGCCAAAGTTGTGATCAGCAGTCGCAAAGCGGATGCATGCCAAGAAGTTGCCGATGCCATTAACGCTGAAGCGAAAGCGGCGGATAACGCATCCGGCGAAGCCATCGTCATTCCTGCTCATGTGGGACAGCGCGAGGCACTCCAGCATCTGGTAGACGAAACTCGCGCGCGCCTTGGGCAGATTGATATTTTGGTGTGCAACGCGGCGGTAAATCCATTCTACGGATCTATGCAGGAGTTGCCGGATGATGCCATGGACAAAATTTTAGGTATTAACATCAAGTCGAATCATTGGTTGGTCAACATGGTGTTGCCGGAAATGATTGAGCGCAAAGATGGGTCAATCATTATCGTTTCCAGTATTGGTGGATTGCGCGGCAGCCCGGTTCTCGGCGCCTACTGTATTTCTAAGGCCGCTGATCTGCAACTGGTACGAAACTTGGCGGTTGAAAACGGCCAACACAATGTTCGCGTGAATGCCATTTCGCCGGGCTTGGTGCGTACAGATTTTGCCCGGGCGCTTTGGGAAAATCCGGATGTTCTCAAGGAGCGAACGGCAGGTGATCCGCTGAAGCGTATTGGCGAGCCTAGGGAAATTGCAGGCGCAGCAGTCTATTTGGCGTCCGCGGCAGGATCTTTTACGACAGGACAGAATTTTGTGGTCGATGGTGGCGCCACGATCGGTTAGTTTAGCGTTCCACGGATCCCCTGGACTGATAGCGAGTAAAGCAATGGAAAATGAAATCGAGAAACCCCGCTGGTGGACGCAAGCCCTCTTGATCGGCGCGGTCATCAGCGCAGTACTGATGGTGATGGCCGGTTTCGGTACTCGCCTAGGCATGTGGGGCTATACCGGCGGTTTTACGATTGCCAGCGGCGGCGTGGTGCTTGCGGTGGCAGTCTTCTTCTTGGGCGTTATTGGTTATGTGGTTTGCTTGCGCAAAGGCCTTCAAAGTGAACGCTCAAATATTCTCATCGGTTTGCTGATTTGCGTAGTGCTCTTGGGCCAGTTTGGCGTGCAGATGAACGCAATCTCTTCGGTGCCAAGGATTCACAACATATCAACCGATACGCTGGATCCGCCAAGTTTCGATGCTCTTGTTGCGATACGCGAGGCGGCGGGCGCAAACCCGTTGTTTTATGATGCGTCCGTTTTGGCCGAGCAACAGCAGGCGGCTTATCCCTGGGTGACGACTCTGAACTCTCCGATCAGTCCAGCAATTATGCTGAATTCAGCGACGGTGGTTATTGAGGATCTGGGCCTGGAAGTGATCAACGTATCCTTAGAGAAAGGTATTGTGGAAGCAACGGATACCACGTTTTGGTTTGGCTTCAAGGATGATGTGGTGGTTCGTGTTCGCGCGGCGGAGAACGGCGGAGGTAGCATTGTGGACGTGCGCAGTGTGTCTCGAGTCGGACAGTCAGATCTGGGCTTAAACGCAAAGCGTATTGGATCTATTTTGGACGGTCTGCGTGATGCCTAGGATCGGCTAGAAATTCAGCACCTGGCATTCCATGGTGCTGAGATCGACGACGCCAACTGCATTTCTGCCGGCCATCATGCCGGCACATTCCCCCGGATTGAAAATCGTCTGAGCGCCACTTTGTTCGAGTCGGTAGCGATGCGTATGCCCGTGCAGTGCCAGGTCCTGATCGGCCAGATGGCCTTCAAACTCTAATGGGTCATGGACCACGATGATGGTCTTCTCCGCCCAGTGCAAATTCAGTGGCGGGTCTTGGAAGGTGAAGCCATGCTGCTCGATCGCGCATTCGAGAGCCTCGCGTTCTTGATCGTTATTGCCGAAAACACCAAAAAGTGGAGCATCCAAATCGGCAAATACGTTCAGGGTTTTCGCTTGGCTGATGTCCCCGGTGTGTATCACTCGCTCCACCGCATGGTCATTGAAGAGCTGAACGATTTTGCGCACATTTTTGAGGTTGTTGTGGGTATCGCTGACGATGCCGATTCGCATACATTTCTCTCGAAGCGGGGATGTACCACTAAAAACGCCAGGCGTCGGCCTGGCGTTTTTATGTTTCCGGGCGAATGAACTCGATTAGGAAGCGCGCTCTAGAACATGAATGGCACAAGCGCTGCCCAAGCCGATCACATGTGTCAAACCGATCTTGGCGCCGTCCACTTGCCTCGAGCCTGCTTCGTTGCGCAAATGGGTGCTGACTTCATAAATGTTGGCGATGCCTGTCGCGCCCAAGGGATGTCCCTTGGAGAGCAGGCCGCCAGAGACATTGACGGGTATGCGTCCGCCGAGCGCTACCTCACCGTCATCGATCATGCGCCCGGCATCCTCTTGCTTACAGATGCCCAAATTGCCGTAGTGCAATATTTCTGCGGTTGCAAAGCAGTCGTGCAGTTCGATGAGATCGATATCTTCTGGCCCAAGTCCTGCCATTTCATAGGCCTCCTTGGCTGCTTTCTGCGTGCAGGAGTTTACGTCTGGCATGACCAAGTCACGTTCCTGCCACGGATCAGATGCCAGCACCGATGCGCGAACTTTAATGGCGCGATCCATCAGCCCAAGTTCCCGCGCTTTCTTCTCGGAACAAATGACCGCCGCTGCAGAACCGTCGACGTTGACCGAGCACATCAGCTTGGTGTTCGGATAAGAGATCATTTCCGCGTTCATGACTTCCTCGAGAGGCGTCTCGATCTGGTACATGGCCTTGGGGTTCAGGGTGGAATGGTGGTGATTCTTGACCGATACCTTGGCGAATTGCTCAAAGGTGGTGCCATAGTGTCGGGCGTGCTCCATGCCCGCTTCGGCAAAAACCGCTGGCATGGTGCCAGAGCCCAGCAGACCTTCTTTCGGAATACCGGTCTTAGCACCGCCGCCGCCCAACAAACCCTTGCCCATTTGCTCAACGCCCACGGCCAGCACGACATCGTAGAGGCCGGCTTTTACCGAAGCCCATGCTTCGCGGAACGCCGTTGCACCTGTAGCACAGGCGTTAGCAACATTGACTACCGGCATACCGGTTTGGCCAATTTCCTGCAGCATTCGCTGTCCAACCATGCCAGAGGCTTGGCCGAGGTTGCCGCAGTACAAGGCCTGCATGTGCTGGATGCTCAGGCCGCAATCGTCTAGAGCCATCAGCGCAGCCTGGGCTCCGATTTGCGGTACGGTTTTATCCGGGAATCGCCCGAATTTGATCATGTCGACCCCTACGATATATGCGTCTGTCATAGTCGTTCTCCGTTATGTTCTGGTATGTAAAACCGGTGTAAAGGCACTAGGTTTTGGGTTGAAAAAAGTAAGATAAGTAACTGTTGCCGTCTGCATCCTTGCGGCCCAAGGCATCGTCAAAGATAACGTCTACAGGCATATCGAATGCTATGTTCTCAGGATCAGGCTCAACATTGATTAGGTTGCCCTTAATCGCCGTGCCGTCGTCCAGGTCCACGATGGCACTGATGTAAGGCACGTCGATGCCGGGGAACGATCGGTAGACGATAGAATACGAATAAAGCTTACCGCTGTTGGGTAAGGTGACAGGGCTCATCTGATCTCTGGCACCGCACTTGGAGCAAACGTTACGGTCTCCCAAAAACGTGCTGCCGCATTGTCCGCACTTTAAACCCTCCAGATAGGGACTCCCTTCTTCCGGAATTTTCAGATACGGCACTGCTGGTAATGGCTGATTGCTCATGGCTCCCCTCAAAAAAAGAAAAAACAGGCTCTCGGGGCAACCGGCAGTTGCCGAGGCGCCCTCGATCATACTATTGCCGATTAGATGACGATAGACCGAGATGCACGTCACATTTTGGGCTGGTTTGGGTCAAATGTTTCGACCGCGAGCAAGTGTTCCTCGTATCGTCAAAAGGGTTTGAACGACCCGAAATTAGGGTCTAAGGCGGATTTATGAACTCATTCAAAGTTCGAGACTACATGGCAGTGGACGTGATTACCTTTGCACCAACCGATGGCGTGATGGACGCCATGTCCATTCTCTTGAAGCATGGTATCTCAGGCGCCCCTGTCGTTGCTGAAGATGGTCGCTTGGTGGGCATTCTGTCAGAAGTGGATCTTATGGATGTTGTGGTACAAGACAGCTATTACAATGAAAATGCGGGTATCGTTGCCGAATTCATGCAAGCAGCTGTGGAGCATGTTGATCCTGATATGGATATTTTAAAGCTGGCTCAACGGTTTGTTAGGAATCATCGCCGCCGCTATCCGGTCCTGCAGGGTGATGAGTTAGTGGGTCAAATTTCTCGTCGGGATGTACTGCGTGCCGCCATGCAATTTTATTCTGCCTGACAGGCAGCAGCTGCTCTGCGCGTGCCGGCATTGACTAGGGTCTGGCAGGATCAGAGCTTAGCGCGGATTATTTCGTTGACCTGTTGTGGATTGGCCTTGCCTTGGGTCGCCTTCATAACCTGCCCCACAAAGAACCCCAACATCTTGTCCTTGCCGCTGCGCAGCTCGTCAAATTGTTTTGGGTTGGCTGCAATCAGATCATCAATGATCAGGGTCAATGCGCCATCGTCGCTCATCTGGGCCAAGTTCAGCGTTTCGATCAGTTCGTCCACGTTGGCGTCTGGGCCAGCTTCCCACAGCGCATCGAACAAGGACTTAGCGGTTTTTGACGATAGCGTACCGTCTTCAATGCGTCCAATGAGCTGTGCCAGCAAGGCTGGAGTAACCGGGCATTCGGCAAGGGAGATGTCCTGCTTGTTTAGGTAAGCCGACAGCTCACCCATGATCCAGTTTGCGCACTGCTTGGCGCTGGCCTGGGCCGCTACGGCGGCATCAAAATACACGGCGCGATCAATATCACTGCTAATGGCGGCGGCATCGCTCTCGGACAGACCCAGTTGTTCAATGTAGCGAGCGCATCGTGCCTCTGGCAGTTCCGGTAATTCGTCGCGAATGCGCTCGACAAACGCTTCACTGATCGTCAGCGGCATCAAGTCCGGATCCGGAAAATATCGGTAGTCGTTGCTGAGTTCCTTGCTGCGCATCGACCGGGTTTCGTCCTTGTCCGGATCGTAGAGCCGAGTTTCGCGTTCGATACGACCACCGGATTCGAGTACGTCGATTTGTCTAGCAATCTCATGCTCGATGGCTTGCTCAACAAATCGAAACGAGTTGATGTTCTTGATTTCCGTCCGTTCGCCAAAGGCTTCCTGTCCGACAGGGCGAACGGATACGTTGGCATCGCAGCGCATGCTGCCTTCGGCCAAATTGCCGTCGCAGATGCCGATGTAGCGGACTAAGGTATGCACTTGTCGAAAGTAGGCGGACGCTTCCTGTGCCGTTCGCATATCCGGTTCGGAGACGACTTCCAGTAACGGTGTGCCCGTACGATTGAGATCGACGGCGGTTTGGCTCGGGAACAGATCGTGGATCGACTTTCCTGCGTCTTCTTCCAAGTGTGCTCGGGTAATACCGACGGTTCGAGGCTTGCCCGTTTCTGGCGTGATGGTGATGGTTCCCTCGCCTACGATGGGGGTTTCGAACTGGCTGATTTGATAACCCTTGGGCAAGTCAGCGTAGAAGTAGTTCTTCCGATCGAAGATGGAGTGGAGATTGATCTGAGCGCCAATGGCCAGGCCAAAACGCACGGCCATCTCGACTGCACGCTCGTTCAGCACTGGCAGCACGCCGGGTAGGCCCAAGTCGACATTGCAGGCCTGGGCGTTGGGTGCCGCACCGTAGGCGGTGCTCGCACCAGAGAAAATCTTACTTTCGGTGGCCAACTGTACGTGGATTTCTAGGCCAATAACGCTTTCCCAGTTCATGACGCATCTCCAGGACGACGCCGATGCCAATCGGTGTGTCTCTGAAATTGGGCTGCTAGCATTAACGGTAAATCTTCTCGAAATGCGGGTGCGATAAGCTGCATTCCCATCGGCAAGCCTTGGGAGAAGCCGCAGGGAACCGACATGGCGGGCAGTCCCGCTAGGCTGGTGGGCACGGTATACAAATCTTGTTGGTACATGGCCACCGGATCATCGGTTAGCTGATTCTTTTTGAATGCGGGCGTTGGCGCCGTGGGTGCTAGCACCAAGTCCACCTCAGCAAAGACATTGGTGAAATCTTGGGCGATGAGGCGGCGAATCTTTTGCGCCTTCAAGTAGTACGCGTCAAAGTAGCCCACCGATAATGTATAGGTGCCCGTTAGAATCCGTCGCTTCACCTCTTGGCCAAAACCTTCTTCCCGGGATCTTTCGTAAAGGTCCTGGAGAGATTGAGGGTTTTCACAGCGGTGGCCGAAACGCACGCCGTCGTATCGAGAAAGATTTGTCGAAGCCTCAGCGGATGCCAACACGTAATAAACTGGGATAGCCGACTCGGTATGGGGTAGCGACACGTGCTTGAAGGTGTGGCCGAGCTTTTGTAGCTCTGCTTTGGCCATTTCTAAGGCATCCATATGTTCACTGGTGCGAAAATATTCGTCGGGCAGTCCAATGGTCAGTGGCTGATCAAGCTCTGGAATGCCCTTGACCGCCAGCTCCGCTAGCCAGGAGTCATCACGTTGAGCACTGGTGGAATCCCGGTGGTCGAAGCCAGCCATCACACTCAGCATGAGCGCGGCATCTTCCGCATCGCGCGTCATGGGGCCGGCCTGATCAAGGCTGGAGGCAAAAGCGATCATGCCGTACCGGGACACTCTGCCGTAGGTTGGCTTTAGGCCGGTGATGCCGCACAGGGCTGCGGGTTGGCGAATGGAGCCGCCAGTATCTGTGCCCGTCGCAGCTGCTACCAGACCAGCGGCCACGGCCGCCGCCGAGCCTCCGGATGAGCCGCCGGGCACGCAGTCGGTGTTCCAAGGATTGCTCACCGGACCAAAGAAGCTGTTTTCGTTGGACGAGCCCATGGCGAACTCGTCCATATTGGTTTTGCCAACGCTCACCATGCCGGCTTCCGCCATTTTTGTGACGACGGTAGCGTCATAGGGCGCGATAAAATTGCTTAGCATCTTGGAGCCAGCTGTGGTCAAGACGCCACTGGTACAGAAAATATCTTTATGCGCGAAAGGCAGTCCTACCGTGGGTCGTTGATCGCCAGCCGCTCTCTGCTGATCTGCCTGGGCGGCATGAGCCAAGGCGTTTTCCGGGTTGACGGTAATAAAACTGTTGATGCTCGGGTCTGCTTTTTGGATACGACTCAAATGCTCTTGGGTCAGTTCCACACTCGAAAAATCACCTTTCGCCAGTCCGGTACTCATCTCGCGCAACGAAGAAAATTCACTCATCTTTTGGTTTGGCCTTATTCAACGACGCGGGGGACGAGGTAGTAGTGGTCACCAGTGCTGGGCGCGGTCTGCTGAAAATGCTCTGGATCCGGTGACTCGGTCACCACGTCGGCGCGCAGACGCGCTGAGGCGTCAAGAGGGTGAGACAACGGTTCCACCCCATCGGTATTGATGGCTTGCATCGCATCAATCACAGCCATGATCGACTTTAGATCGTCGCTGACTTGGGCCTGGGCATCCTCGTCCAAGGCGAGCCGCGCCAATCCGGCCAGGTGGGCTACGTCAATTGTGCCGGCAGAAATTTCTTGGGACATGTTGAAGATCAGACTCTGGTGAAAAAACGTGATTGTAAACCGGTTATTCAAGGATTGCTGTTGTCGGATGAGGCTTTCGATCATCGATGCGGCCTTGGGCGGGCGAGTCTATGCAGATTCAGGCCGATTAGCGTTCAGTTGTCTCATGTTAATCGTGCTTTTCGACCACCATATGCCTATGATTACGCTTTATTTCTCGGAGCTTGTGCGACGATGTTAAAGAATTTCCGCGGTCTCTTTTCGCGCGATCTGTCGATCGACCTTGGTACGGCGAATACGCTGATTTATGTTCGCGAGGAAGGCATAGTCCTAGATGAGCCTTCCGTCGTTGCATTGCGCCAACAAGGCAATCAGCGCAGTGTCGCTGCGGTGGGTCTGGATGCCAAGCGTATGTTGGGTAGAACACCCGGCAACATCACCGCAATTCGTCCTCTCAAAGATGGGGTGATCGCAGATTTTTTGGTCACAGAAAAAATGCTGACCTACTTTATTGCCAAAGTTCACGAGAACTCGTTTATTCGTCCCAGTCCCCGAGTGCTGATTTGCGTGCCCTGTAAGTCCACGGAAGTGGAGCGTCGTGCAATCAGAGAGAGCGCACTGTCAGCAGGCGCCAGAGATGTTCGCTTGGTTGAAGAGCCCATGGCAGCGGCTATTGGTGCGGGTCTGCCGGTACACGAAGCCGTGGGTACTATGGTGGTGGATATTGGTGGCGGCACCACGGAAATAGCCATCATCTCGCTGAACGGCGTGGTTTTTTCGGAATCGGTTCGAGTCGGCGGCGACCGTTTTGATGAGTCCATTGTGGCGTTTGTGCGACGGACTCAAGGCAGCCTCATTGGTGAGGCGACGGCCGAGCGTATTAAGCAAGAGGTGGGGGCTGCCTACCCGCAAAAGGACATCCGGGAAATTGACGTGCGAGGGCGTAACCTAGCGGAGGGAATACCTCGTAGCTTCACCCTCGACAGCAATGAAATATTAGAAGCGCTGCAGGAACCTCTGTCGGTGATTGTCCAAGCGGTAAAAGCAGCATTGGAACAATGTCCCCCTGAGTTGGCGTCAGATATCGCGGAAACCGGCATGGTGCTCACCGGCGGTGGTGCACTACTTCGCGATTTGGATGTTTTGTTAGCAGAAGAGACCGGACTGCCAGTGATTATTGCCGACGATCCATTAACCTGTGTGGCCAGAGGGGGCGGCAAGGCATTGGATTTGATGGATCAAGCAGGTAACGCGGACTTACTGTCGACATCGTAACGTCATGACATGTCCGTGATCCCAGCCGCGACAAGAACCGCAATCGCCGGAGAGTAGAATTAAAACGCTTTTCGCCAAACGACCGGGAGCAGGGTATCTGCTGATCGCCTTGCTTGTGATTTCCCTAGGCCTGATCTGGGTGGACGGTAGCGGCGCGAAAAGCTCAGAGAGCAACACGCCTTGGGTGCCCGGCGGTATGGGAAACGGCCCGGCGAGCAGTTTGCAGGCCTTGCGTCACGCAATGCTTTTCTTAACAGGCCCCGTCTATTCCTTGGCTCAATCACCGTATTCTGTTACCGACACCGTGTCGGATATCACCGCCGATAGGCAGTCGTTGTTGCAACAGCGCGACCAACTCAATGCCCAGCTTTTGAGAATGCAAGAAGAGCAGTTGCGCGTGGCCTATTTGCAGGCTGAAAACGCGCGACTAAGGCAGTTGCTGGGCTCGAAAGCCGAATTGCCGAGTCAGGCGACTATCGCAGAAATCATCGGCGTGCCCCCAGATCCTCAGCGTGCAGCGGTCATCCTCGACAAGGGAGAGATTGATGGCATAGCGCCGGGATATGCCGTTGTTGATGCGCGGGGCCTGATAGGTCAAGTTACCGAAATCTCTAAAAACATAAGTTGGGTGTTATTGATCTCAGATCGAAATCACGCGATACCGGCGCGTATCAACCGCACCGGCGTGCGTATGATTGTCGGCGGAATTGGTTCAGCTGATCGCTTGGTTGTTGAAGATTTGCCGGTGTCCACGGATTTACGCGAGGGCGATTTGATTGAGACATCAGGGTTGGGAGGACGCTTTCCCGTTGGATACCCTGTGGGCTTGGTCTCGAGCGTCGAGAGTACGGAGTCATCGCCGTATCTGCAGGCGAGCATTACGCCATCTGCAGCCTTGCTCAAGGTCGGCCATGTGCTGATCATCCCGCCGCCAATGCCGGAAAAGGCACCTGAGTTAGAGCAGAACATTGATGTGAATGAGGGGGAGTCCTGATATGCGCTCCGGGGGGCTCTTCATGACTGTGCTTATCTTGCTGAGTTTGGTGCTCAGCGTTTTCCACTTACCCGAGGTCTTCGCGGACTGGTTTTCCTATTGGCGACCACAGTGGCTGCTGTTGGCTCTGGTGCTGTGGGTGCAGCAGGTTCCGCAGTTTCGCGGCGTGCTGTTCAGAACTCTGTTTGCGAAACATGCGACGGATGATGGCACGTTGACGCGTCGTGTGTTGCTGGCTGTTTGGCTTTTTGGCTTCTATGTTGACGCGCTATTGGGTGATCCCTTCGGCTTGAATGGTGCGGTTTTTGCATCGATCACCTTGTATTTAATGGTTTTCAGGGATCGCTTGCGTCTACAGTCTCTTTCCCAGCAGATGATCATGATTTTCATGATGGTGTTTCTGAGTGAGATTTTTCGCGGCTATATCCACAATGCTGTGTTCAATCAGGTGTGGGACCTCCAGCCACTGACTCTTGCCGTGAGCAGTATGCTGTTGTGGCCGTTTTATCATTGGATTGCACGACGCTTCATCGGCGCGTCGCTGGGCCGTTGATCGTGGCCTCGGAAATCCGCCTGCTACTGGCGTCACAGTCTCCGCGACGCTCAGACTTGCTGACACAGATGGGTCTTACCTTTGAGATCGAACCTGCTGACGTCGATGAAACACCGCAAGCTGGCGAGCACGCGGAAAACTATGTGCGGCGATTGGCACAGAGTAAGGCGCAAGCGCTGTGGCGGCCGGGCTATTTGAATCTGGGAGCCGATACCATTGTCTTTATTGATGGTCAGCTGCTGGGCAAGCCCGAAAATGAGACGCATTGCATCGACATGCTGCTGCAGCTTTCAGGTCGTATCCATCAGGTCGCCACGGGCATTGCTCTGTATGATGGTAAAGAGACTTGGAGTGAGGTTGTGACCAGCAACGTGCTGTTCCGCTCTGTGACGCGACGTGAAGCCAAGGCCTATTGGACGACGGGTGAGCCTCAAGACAAGGCCGGCGCTTATGCGTTGCAGGGGTTTGGTGGCATTTTTGTTCAAAGTATCCAAGGCAGCCACAGCAGCATCATTGGACTGCCTATGGCAGAAACCGAGCAGCTCCTCAACCGAGCGGGTTTCGACACATGGTCGGAGCGACAACGTGGCTGAAGAATTGCTGATCGACGTATCGCCCTTTGAATCCCGGGTAGCGTTGGTAAAAGATGGTGCCGTTGAAGAAGTGCATTTGGCGCGTTCGGCGGGTTATAGCGCGACCGGCAATATGTATCTTGGCAAGGTGGTTCGGGTCATTCCGGGGATGCAGGCAGCGTTTGTGGACATTGGCTTAGAGCGCCCGGGTTTCCTTCATGCCTCAGATATCAATCGCCCGCTCGTCGTAACGGCCAGTGAGGCAGAGAGAGACAAGCGAGGTATTCGCGACCTTCTGCACGACGGACAAGAGCTGCTGGTTCAGGTGGAGCGCGACCCCATAGGCACTAAGGGCGCGCGGCTTTCCACGAATCTGGCGTTAGCATCCAAATACTTGGTATTGATGCCCAAGGGCGATCAGGTGGGTCTTTCGCAGAAAATTACTGACGAAGGCGAACGCGTCCGGCTTTTTAAAGTGCTGCGCCCCTTGGCAGAGAGGGCTGATACGGGTCTGATTGCCCGAACCTTGTCTGAGGGCTCGCCCGCATCCACCCTTGCCGATGACTTCAACCATCTGATGCGCCATTGGGCTCAGGTGCTGAAAACCGCTGAAGGCGCCAAGGCCCCGCGCCAAGTGTTTCAGGAATTACCCATTCAGACGCGTTTGGTTCGAGACTTGGTGGGCAGTGAAACCGCGGCTATCGTTGTAAACGATGCAGGTATATTTCAGCGATTGCGTGACTACCTGAATCAATATGGGTCTGAATACGTCGACAGACTGAGATTCTATGACGATACCCAACCACTGTTTGAGCGGCACAACATCGAACAAGAAATACTGGCGGCGTTGGAGCCTAGCGTTCGTCTGAGCAGTGGCGGAACCTTGGTGATCGAACAAACCGAGGCGTTGACGAGTATTGACGTGAACACCGCCGGCTTTCTTGGCACGAAAAATTTAGAGGAAACCGCCTTTGTCACCAACATGGAGGCAGCTGCGTCTATTCCGCGGCAGCTTCGATTACGCAATCTCGGCGGCATCATCGTAATCGATTTTATTGATATGCAAGATGTTGGGCATCAACAAGCCGTATTGGCCAAGCTCCAAGAAGCGCTGGATCGCGATCCCGGGAAAAGCCAAATGGAGGGTTTTTCCTTTCTGGGATTGGTCCAGTTGAGCCGGAAGCGGACGAGGGAAAGTCTTGCGCAGGTCATGTGCGGAGGTTGCAGCCACTGCAATGGCTTGGGTTATGTCAAAACGGCTGAATCGACGTGCATGGAAATTTTTCGGGCTATTAGCGCAGAACACCGGGTCGCAGCGAGTGACTCAAGTGCCACATCGGCTGCCAACGAAGCGGGGGTTTACGTTTTGACAACCAATGCGGCAGTAGCCGATCGCTTACTCGATGAAGAAGCGTCGATTTATCAAGTGCTAGCGGCGAAGCTGGGGCACGATATGCGATTGGAGGTCGATTCGGCCTATCGCTACGACCAGTTTGACTTGGTCTTTGTCCCGAGCAGGGCGAGCTAGGGGTGCACCGTTGAATTCGTCAGAGCCCCATTCTATCGATTCCAATGCGCCAGAAAGCACGCCGCCTCAGGCTGCGGGGCGTTGGATTCGTTGGCTGGCGATTCTGGTTACCGCCTTTGTGTGTGTCTTGGCAGTAATCCAAGTCTCCGGGCGGCTGGCTTTTCATTTCGTTGACCTTCTTGGGCCTCAGATAAATCAATCGTTGATTCCCTTGCGTACTCAGGTGATCGGGCCGGTAGGCGATTGGCGTGGTTTTAATCCGATCCTGCGTGCGCAGCGTGTGGCGTTTCCGGCGGGTAATTTGGTCGACGTTTATGTTGAGCTGGATTTTTTTCGCAGTGTCATGAGCGGATCTTGGGTGTTTCGACGCTTCTACAGCCAAAGCGGCGAGCTGGGTATCGTCCACACGGACGCAGGTTGGCAGCTTAAGGACAGCCAAGAACAACGCCTGAATATCGATCTCCAGCAGATTATCCAGTCCAGTGAGTTTATCGATGCGTCCATTGCCGTCGTTGCCGAGCGTGCGGGTCAGCGGTTTCAATACGAGGTGTCGGTGGGCCTCGAAAGCCGGGGCCGTGTGCTCCAAGGCCAATTGTCGGTTTTAAGTCCGGTTGCTGAAGCGCAGCGGCAGCAATTGACGATGAGATATCATCAAGAGCTGCCACCGGAATCTGATCAAAATCGCGATCAAAGACAGGTTCAAAGACGGCTTGAAGCTCAGGGCTTGCTCGTGGTGCCCGCGGGTTTGCTGGGGGACGGGGGGATGATTCTGGACGTCTCCGAGGGTCGATGGCGAAGCAATGGTGTCGCAGGAAATGGTCAATCCACTGGACAAGGACGTGTCCTCGCTTCCCTGCATCTCACGGACTCACCCTTTCTCCAGGCGGGTAAAACGGCATCGGTGCGCGCCGACGTCGCACTCATCGACGACCGGGAATTCTTGCTGGCGGAACTGCAGGCGACGCTGGAGTCCGATGCGGCAGCACCCCTTGAGTTACCGCTGCTGTTTCTTGAAATCAGTCGTGCGGGCATGTTCGGGCAGTCCCTCGCTGATGCGGTGCTTTTGGAAGGCTCCTCGCTCGCTCGCGTAAGGGTGGTCAATCTGGCTCTGGGCCCCATCACAGATTTTGCCAATGCCGTGTTCTCATCGAATGAGGTGGTTGGTGAATGGATTAAAGGTCTGAGTGCAAAGGCAGATGTTGAGCAACTGATCGCTCGTTACGATGATGTCGTTGGGCTGGAATTTTGGGCGCAAGCCAATGGGGTCAGTCTCTCCGCTCATCGTGGTTCGCCTTCGATCACTAACAGCCAAGCCGAAATTTTCGGTGACCTTCAGCAAATGAGTCTTCGGGTGAGTGGCGAAGCCGTGACCATGCAGTTCCCGGATCTTTTTGCCGATGCGTGGGATTTTGACAGCGTGCAAGGCGATCTCATGTTGTTGTTCCGTCCGGGTTACGCCTCTGTTCGCGGCACGAATATTCGGGCTGTTTCTGGTACCAGTCGAATTAACGGAGGTTTCGCGACCAGCCGTCCGCAAGCGCGATACGAGCAGCGAGTGTCGGTCAATCTTCAAGTCGACAAAATGGATGTGTTGGCGGCGCGCCAGTACATTCCTTACAAACTCGACGACGGCTTGCGCCGGTGGTTAACCCAGGCGCCATTGTCCGGCAACTTCAAGAGTATGGCGGCAGCACATCACGGCCAGATTCATGTGCCGGTTGGGGACACGACCAGTCGCCGTTTTGAATTGGTTGCCGACTTCAGTGACACAATGGTTCGTTACAAAGACGACTGGCCGACGCTGAACGCGGGCGCCGGTTCGCTTCATGTGGCAGGACGACATACGTACGCAAAGTTGAGTCAGGGGGAAACTGGCGGTTTATTGATTGGTGGCGCGGACCTGCATGCAGATGCCGACAAGGGAATGCTGTTTTTGGGATTGGAGAGGGCGTCTCAGGCCTCTTCTGCGTTGAATTTCGTCCGCAATTCGCCGTTGCAGGAGTCCTTACGTTTCGTTACGCCGGAATGGAATGCTCGCGGTGATATCAACATTGCAGCAATGCTTCAGATCCCCTTGGTGGGTGATCTAACCAATGACTCCCGCTTGCAGATCGATCTTGAAACGGAATTTAAGTCGGTGGACTTCGACATGCCGAATTATCGTTTGGTTTGGCGGGAACTCTCCGGCCAGCATCGGTTTTCTTTACCCCATAACTTGCAGGGAGGCGTCAGCGGAAAATTGTTTGATCAGCCTGTGACGGTAAACATGTCTCATGATGTGGAGCACATAATATTCCAATTGACAGGCAGCCTGTCTGCCGAAGACGTCTTGCGTGTCGCCGCGCTGCCGCAAACGACGTTGCTGACCGGTCAAGCAGACGTTGACGCCCTGTTAGAGGTCGCCATGGATGGTCCCTTAGCGGTTCGCTTGCAATTGGAAACCGATCTGGTGGGTATGGCTGTGGCGTTGCCCGGCGAGTTTGGCAAGGCGCCCGGGACACGATCCCCAAGCACATTCGAGCTGGCTTTTTTCGGCGAGTACCAGCGTGCCAGCTGGCAATACGCCGGGACTCAAGGTTGGATGTTGATGCCTGATGGCGAGGCGCTCACGATTGCTCAGGGTGCGCTGGGAATTCACGCAGAACCGTTGCCGGTGGCAACTGACTATTCGGGCGTGCTAGTGAATGGCAATCTGGCGGTATTGAATCTAGCGGACTGGGTACTCGATGGTGGCGACCCTGTGGTCAATTTGCCCTTTGATTGGCAGATCCGCGAGCTGGAGATTGGTGAATTTGTGGTCAATGACCTTCGTTTTCCCAATGTGCAGCTAAACAGCCAGGGCAACGCGGAATCTGTGTTTTTTGAGCTCCGCAGTCCTGATCTGGCTGGCAGCGTGGATTTATCCAACTCGGATTCGTTGGACATAAACCTATTGACCCTCCGGCTGCCGGGATCCGCTGCCTCTAACAATGGCCTTGAAGGGAATTTGGATCCGGTCGATGTAAGCGTTGGACGGGCGCTACCTCGCGCAACGGTTTTTATTAATGAGCTGTTCATCGATCAAGACCCGTTTGGTCGTTGGCAGTTTGATGTGACGCCACAGGAAGATGGCGTGCGTTTCGATTTACAGGACGTTCAAGTAAACGGTCTGAACATCGTAGACAGTGCGGTCTTTTGGGATTTGCAGGAAAACCGCAGCGCATTTTCTGGCACTGCACTGATGAGCGATTTGGCCGAGACCTTGCCTCTTTGGGGCTATGCACCGGTGGTAACCTCGGAGTCGGCCTCGGTTGCCGGCAACTTGAGCTGGGCGGGATCCCCGGCCAATCTGGAGGCGTTCCGGAGTGAAGGCGAGCTGTCGATTAAAGCGAACGATGGGCGCTTTCTGGAGGTGGACGCCGGTGCGGCGGGCTTGCGCGCGGTCAGCTTGTTCAACATTACCGCCTTGACCAAGAGAATCAGTCTGGACTTTTCCGACGTGGTTGGTGGCGGCATCAGTTTTGAAGAAGCGTATGCCGACATTCAGCTGGAGGATCAGACCATGCGCTTCACCAAAAATCTGATCATAAAGAGCACCTCTTCGCGCTACGAGCTAGGCGGTGAAGTCGACTTGCGCAGCAATCTACTGGACGCGCAAATGATTGTCACACTACCGGTAAGTGACAGCCTGCCTTGGTACGCCGCATACTTGACCTTCTTTAATCCCTTGGCGGGCATCGGAGTGGCTGTAGGGGAGCGAGTCTTCCGTAAACCCATTGAGCGCATGAGTTCTGCTAAGTTCTCCATAACAGGCAGCTTGGAAGAGCCGGACGTGGTGTTCACCGAGCTGTTCAATCAAGACATTGAGGTAACGGATTCGGCGGGAGAGCGCCTGTCTCCGGATTTGCTTAAGTCCCAGAAGATCAGCGGCGAAGCGGTTTCGCCAGCGCCTTGAATGAAAGGCTAGCCTGTACATAAAGCTCCCAGCGCCGTCGTAAACAGAAATAACCGGTAAGGTTCCAGGATATGAATGAAGTAGTCGCAACCGTAGAGAAGCAGTTGTTGCAGGCAAAGGGCATGAGCCTGAGTGATATCGAGCACAGTATCGGCACGCTTTTGGGGCGTGAAATAGATTATGGCGAAGTGTTCATTCAAAGCACCCGCGGCGAATCTTTCGGCTTGGAAGATGGCATAGTCAAAGACGGTTCGTTTGGCGTGGAAGCGGGTATTGGCGTTCGCGCCCTCGCCGGAGAGAAAACAGGATTTGCCTACAGTGAAGACATTCGTTTAGACGGACTGCGAGAAGCTGCCAAGGCGGCTCAATCCATCGCTGGGGCAGGTGTCTCCCGTGGTCTGCCTAACTTCCGGGTTGGGGCCTATCCTTCTCTTTACGCGGCCACCGATCCAATCAGTAGTCTCAGCGACGAAGACAAAGTCAGTCTGCTGCAAAGAGTAGATCAGGTCGCTCGAGCGCAAGACCCAAGAGTCCAAGAGGTTAATGTACGCATTTCGGGGAACCATGAAACCATGCTGGTGATGGCCAGTGATGGCACGCTGGCAGCGGATATCCGTCCATTGGTGCGATTCGATGTATCGGTGATCGTTGAGCACAACGGTCGTAGAGAGCGTGGCAATGCTGGCGGCGGCGGCCGGCGCAGTTTGGATTCCCTTGCCGAAGGCGACTGGACGGACAATTTGGCCAAGGAAGCGGTGCGAATGGCCTTGGTCAATCTTGAGGCCATCGACGCGCCAGCGGGTCCGATGCCCGTTGTTTTGGGTCCTGGTTGGCCCGGCGTATTGCTGCATGAGGCGGTCGGGCACGGATTGGAAGGCGACTTCAATCGTAAAGGCAGTTCCGCCTTTTCCAACCGCGTCGGTGAACAGGTCGCGTCACCGCTTTGCACCGTAGTTGATGACGGTACGCTGGAAGCGCGCCGCGGTTCTTTGAGTGTGGACGACGAGGGCACGCAAACCCAGATGACCACCCTGATCGAAAATGGCGTGCTTAAGGGTTACATGCAAGACAAACTGAACGCGCGTTTGATGAACGTCGCTGCAACCGGTAACGGTCGCCGTCAGTCCTTTGCCCATGTTCCTATGCCGCGCATGACAAATACGTACATGTTGCCCGGGCAAGATGTACCAGAGGATATCATCCGATCCGTGAAAAACGGGATCTATGCGGTCAACTTTGGTGGGGGTTCGGTAGACATCACATCTGGACGCTTTGTGTTTTCGGCCACAGAGGCCTATCGCATCGAAGACGGTAAGGTGACGGCACCGATTCGCGGTGCGACGCTGGTAGGTAGTGGTCCAGAGGTGATGAATCGGATCTCCATGGTGGGTAATGATCTGGATTTAGATGGTGGTGTCGGTGTCTGCGGTAAGGACGGTCAGTCCGTGCCGGTCGGCGTTGGGCAGCCAACCCTGAAGGTTGACGAGATCGTTGTCGGTGGTACGGCCACTTCTTGACAGCCCCGCAGTGCGATCGGGGCATGCTCAACATCTCAGTCCACAGGGTCATCGGGTTCGTTCAGAGTCGATCGCAGGAACTTAAACAGAGCGCGTTGCGCCCGTTTGTGGGCCTCTGAGGGTTTCTGGTCCACTGCTGGTCGATTGGCGGAAGCCGCATTGACCAGCTGTCGCAACGCCTGTCTTTCGACGTTGGGGTGCTCGGAGATGAATTTTGTAAGCGCACTGGGGTCGGCAATGAGGGTGTCGCGCCATTGCTCGAGACTGTGAAAAAAGTGGCGAGCTGCCGCAGACTGACCGTCGATGTCGGCGAGTTGCGCTTCGATGGCCTCGGTGTCGACCTTGCGCATTAATTTGCCGATAAACTGCATTTGCCGCCTTCCCCCCTCGCGGCTGTTGATTGCGGCGTGGGTTTCGATGGCCTGTCGCAGGGCATCGGGCAGATCGATGCGGGCCCGGACATCGGGTTTGAGCCGAGTGAGGCGCAGGCCGATTTTTTGCAGTCGTTGGGCTTCGCGCTTCAGCGCAGATTTGGAGGGTTCTTCGTGCATAACGTAATTTTAAAGGAAGCAAAGCATTGGAGTTTATAGAGCATCAGCAAGAATTGACTGTATTGGTTGAAAAAATTCTCAGCGAGGCAGAAAGCCAAGGCTCCGATCAGGCCGAAGTGTCTGTGAGCATGGAGCAGGGCTTGGGGGTCAGCGTGCGCAAAGGCGAGTTGGAAAACCTGGAGTTCAATCAAGATCGCGGGTTCGGTATCACGCTGTATTTTGGTAAACGTAAGGGCTCGGCGAGCACCACAGACAGCAGTGAGGCGGCGATACGAGAAACCGTGGCGGCTGCGAAAGGTATCGCCAAACACACCGAAGAGGATCCCTACAGCGGGTTGGCTGACGCCAGCCTGATGCCGACGGCGCCGGTCGCATTGGACCTGTACCATCCCTGGGACATTGAGCCAGAGCAAGTGGCCGCGATGGCCATTGAGTGCGAGGCAGCGGGACTTGCCGTCGATGGCAAGCTCACCAATTCGGACGGTGCGCAAATCAGCTCCCAGCAGGCCCTGCGAGTATATGGCAACAGCAATGGGTTTCTTGGAGCCTACCCCAGCACGCGTCACAGCATGAGCTGTGTATTGATTGGCGAAGACAATGAAGGGATGCAGCGCGATTACTGGTACACGCTTTCGCGCCGCTGGCAGGAATTGGAGTCTGCTGCCGCCGTCGGTAGAAAGGCCGGAGAGCGAACGGTAGAACGTTTGTCTCCGCGTAAAGCCCCCACCGGTAAATATCCGGTGATGTTGGCTCCCAATCTTGCCGCGGGATTGATCGGTCATCTCAATGGGGCTATCAGTGGCGGTGCACAGTACCGTCAAGCGTCTTTTTTGTTGGATGCAATTGATCAGCAAGTGCTCCCAAACTGGTTGACGCTGAGTGAGGAGCCAATGATGGCTGGTGGGTTAGCAAGTGCTTACTTTGATGGTGACGGGGTTGCTACCCGAAACAACGTCTTCGTGGCCGAAGGCCGGCTGCAACGCTATATCCTGTCGACCTATTCCGCGCGCAAACTTGGGCTTGAAACCACCGGAAATGCGGGCGGTGTGCACAACCTTCACCTCAGCGCGCCCATGGTGCCTCACGCGGACTTGATGGCTCAAATGGGAACCGGCCTGCTGATTACCGAATTGATGGGTCAAGGCGTTAACGGTGTGACTGGCGACTATTCACGGGGCGCTTCAGGGTTTTGGGTTGAAAACGGTGAGATAGCCTATCCGGTGGCAGAGTTCACGCTGGCTGGCAATTTGAAAGACATGTTGCTGAACATCGTGGGCCTTGCCGATGATATCGACATCAGGAGCAGTATTCGTGCGCCGAGCTTGCTGCTTGAGTCGATGACTGTGGCGGGTCAGTAGGTCTACAAGTAGACCCAGCTGGCGAGGCCAAGAAAAATGAAAAATCCGGCCACGTCGGTGATGGTGGTGAGTACCACGCCACCGGCGATAGCGGGATCAATCGCCATGCGCTTGAGCAGGCTCGGCAGCAGACTTCCTGCGACAGCGGCAATAAGGATGGTTGCGACCATGGCAACCCCAATCACGAAACCGAGCTTCGGGTCGTCAAAAAAGTAAGAGGCACCGAGGGCGACGATGGTCGCCCAGAGCAAGCCGTTTAGTGTCGCGATGACGAACTCCCGATTTAGCATCCACAGCATATTGTTCCTACCCAGCTGACCGGTGGCCTGACCGCGAATGACCAAGGTGAGCGTCTGGGTGCCAGCGATGCCGCCCATGCTGGCCACGACGGGCATGAGCACCGCAAGGGCGACCACCTTCACGATGGTCTCTTCAAACACGCTGATGACCGCTGCTGCCAGCAGTGCGGTGACGAGATTGATGCCCAGCCAGATAGCCCGACGGCGCACGGCTCTGCGGACTGGTGCGAAGGTATCTTCGTCAACGACCAAACCGGCGGGAGCCAAGAGGGCTTCTTCCGCGTCTTCTATGATGACGTCGACCACGTCATCAATGGTAATTCGTCCCAGCAAGAAACCGTCGTCGTCGACGACGGGCGCGGAGATCAGGTCGCGTTCCGAGAACAATTTCGCGACTTCGGTATCAGCCTCGCCAACGTGAATGGCCGGTTCCTCAGTGTTCATGATTTCCCGCACCGTAACCGTTAGGTCCGCGGTCAGCAGTTTAGTCAAAGGCAACATACCCAGATATTCGTCCCGGCTGTTCACAACGATCAATGCGTCGGTTGTTGCCGGCAGATCTCGACGTAAGCGCAGGTAGCGTAGGACCAATTCAGCAGCGTGCCGAGGCCGTACCGTGATGGTATCGGTGTTCATCAGACCACCGGCGCTGTCTTCGGGGTAGGAAAGTACCGATTCCACTCGGGCGCGATCTCGGCCATCTAGATTCTCGAGCACCTGATTGGTAATGGTGGTTGGTAGCTGCTGCAGAATGTCGGCAAAGTCGTCTGTATCCAGATCATCGGCTACAGCCACAAGTTGGGCCGTGTCCATGGCCTCAAGAAATTCGGCGCGCACGTCGTCTTGAAGGTACTGCAAACTTTGGTTGCGCACCTCATCATCGATCAAACCCCAGATAATTCGGCGGGTGGCTGGCGTGTTGGCTTCGAGAACCCCGGCCACTTCGCTGGGGCGTAGAGACGCCAGAAGCACCTTGATGTCTGCGGTGCTGCCGCGGCTGATGCCCTCCAGAAGGTCCTCAAAGTGCTGTTGATCTGGTGTCATGACGATTCCATCTCATGGAAGCCCGCGTTGATGAGTGTCGTCAGCGCCGCAAAGGCTTCATTTTCGTCTTCGCCTTGCACGAATAATTCGACCTCGCTTCCAACCGGCGCGCCCAGCAGCAACAAATTCATGATTCGCTTGGCGTCGGCCTCTGTGCCGCCTGCATTGACGACTTTGACATCCGAGGCAAAATTTTTGGCGGCATCGACCAGCTTAGAAGCGGCTCTAGCGTGAAGCCCGAGCGGGTTAACAATGGTCAATTTGGCGTGTCGCATAACGAGGCTGGATACGTAGCGCGTGCTAAAAAGCGCCTACTGCTTTCCCAGTTCACGGTGACGGACCAATACCTGATCGAGTTGTTCAGAGAAGTGAGCGGCCAAACGTTCAGACATATAGACGCTGCGATGCTGTCCGCCCGTGCAGCCGATGCCGATGGTCAGGTACACCCGGTCGTTGTCAGCGAATCGAGGGATCCAACGCTCAAGATACCCTGTGATGTCATCGAACATCTCGTTGACCAGCGGTTTTGTCGCTAAATAGCCTGCCACTTCTTGATGTAAACCGCTGAGCGGGCGCAGTGCCGGTTGCCAGTGGGGGTTTGGTAGACAGCGCAGATCAAAGACGAAGTCGGTGTCCACTGGAATACCGTGTTTGAAGCCAAAGGAACGAAACAGCAGATTGACCGAGGCGCCGTCGTTTTCGAGCACGCGGGTGACGATTTGTTCGCTCAGTCCTTTGCTGGAAATTTTTGTCGTATCGATGGTAAGGCTGGCCAGATCTGCAACACTGGCAAGGATGCTGGCTTCCCGATCAATCGCTTCCCGAAGATCGACCTCGGCATTCGTCAGCGGGTGTCGCCGGCGTGTTTCACTGAAGCGTTTGACTAGGGTCGGGCTGAGGGCATCGAGATAGAGAACCTGAGTGTCGATGCCTTGATCGCGCAGCTGCAGCAACAATTCGGGGAAGTGTTCCAACCCGGAGCTTCGCGCGTCGATACAGACCGCAACCTTTGAAAGCTTGCCCTGTGCCGCCGCGTAACGCCGCATTAGATCATCAAGAAGATCAACGGGTAAATTGTCCACGCAGTGATAACCAGCATCTTCCAGCGTTCTCAAGGCTGTGGATTTACCCGAACCCGAGCGGCCGCTGACGATGACCAGTTTCATGCGAGCTTTCGATTCAGTTCAGGCTGAACGAGTCCAGAGTCGATCCGCAGCAGTTCGCGAAAGAGGTCGTCGTCTGACGTCGTCGCGCGTAAGTCATCGAGGTTCGAAGGATCAGAAAACAACTGGGCGAGTCGCTGGAGTGCAGCGATATGCGCTGTTTGCTCATGGCGTGGTACCAGCAAGACGAAGACTAAGTCGACGGGTCTTTGGTCTGGTGCCTCGTAATCAATAGCCTGTTCCAGCGTATAAAATGCGCCGGAAATGGTTTTGCAATCGGTGCGACAATGGGGAATAGCAACGCCGTCGCCCAGAGCCGTGCTGCCAAGCCGCTCGCGTTCAACCAAAGCGTCGTAGATTTCATCAACCGCTTCCTCGCCGTCTTCTCGAGTCGGATCGACCAACTCCTGCGCAATCGATTGGAAGAGCCGTTTACGACTGCCAGCGCGTAAGTGGCAGTGTACTGAGGTCCTGCCGACCAGGTCGTTAACGGTTAATGCATTGCTCATAAAAGCAGACTCTCATGACTTATCAGTTGAATGTTGTTCATCGCCGCCTCGATCGCTGGGCCCGATCTTACCGGTCCATCTTACCGACCATTTTGCGCAGAATCTTGCTGCTGTTTAAGGGGCCCTAGCGAAGTGCGCTGGCTGCCAGCCGCTAAATCTCGTGTCGCGATGTTCTGTGGTGCCCGCCGTTATGTCGCGCGACCGTTTTTTCTTTGTGCTTAAGCAGTTGGCGATCCATTTTATCGGCCAACTTATCAATCGCCGCGTACATATCGTCTGCCTCAGCATTGGCGAACAATTCGGCCCCAGGAACGTGTGCGGTAGCTTCTGCCTGATGGCTGTGTTTTTCAATATTTAACACCACATGCGTATGAGTTATTTCGTTACTGTGGCGTTCGAGTTTGCTCATTTTTTCTCGCACGTGATGCTGCAGAGCGTCGGTAAGGTCGATCTGATGGCCCGTGATATCGAGTTGCATAGTGTGCTCCTTGAGGGTCCAGTGAAGGGTCTTTCAACATAAGCAAGCGCGACAGATTAGACCAATTGTTTCCTTTCGTTTGAGGGAGGAATCGACAGTGATTCTCGATATTTGGCTACTGTTCGACGTGCAACATTGATGTTTTGCTCGGACAGTATTGCGGCAATTTTGCTATCACTCAACGGTTTGCGAGGGTTCTCTTCCGCGGTAACCTTGCGGATTAACGCGCGAATCGCCGTGCTGGATACTTCGCCACCGCCTGCCGTGCCGACGTGTGAAGAGAAGAAATATTTGAGTTCGTATAAACCGCGCGGTGTCGCCAAGTATTTGCGATTGGTCACCCGGGATATTGTGGATTCGTGCAGGTCTACTTGATCAGCGATGTCGGCCAAGATTAAAGGCTTCATTGCCTCAGGTCCCAGCTCTAGGAAATCTTTTTGCACTTCAACAATTTTTGTCGCGACTTTAAGCAGCGTGTCGTGCCGAGTTTGCAGGCTTTTCAAAAACCACTTGGCGTCCTGAAGGTTATCTCGCAGGTATTCTTTGTCGGGTCCCGCAGGGACGCTTTTGATCATGCCGGCATAAGTGCTGTTGATCCGCACTTTTGGCAATGTCTCGGGGTTGAGTTCAACAAGCCACCGGCCCTTCTCCTTACGCACCAGAACGTCAGGAATTTCATAATCGGCTTGATTCAGCAGCAATGCCGCGCCGGGTCTAGGCTGCAGGGTTCTTATTAGAGCAACCACATGGCTGAGTTCGTGTTCCGTCAGTTGAGTTTGTCGAACCAGTGCTGCGAAGTCCTTACTGCCTAAAAGCCCTAAAAATTGATCAACCAGCAGTTTGGCTTCGCTGAGCCACGGCGTCGTTTCATTGAGTTGCTCTAGCTGTATTAAGAGACATTCTCGGAGATCACGCGCACCCACGCCCACGGGATCGAAGCGCTGAATTCTTTGGAGAATTTCGCTTACCTCATCCACGGTTGGCGGCGCTTCGGCGCTCTGATTGTTTCGCGCTAAGGTCACACAAAGGTCGTCGATGGAGGTGCCCAACAAACCGTCGTCGGTGATGGCATCGATAATTGCCAAGGCTATGACTCGGTCAGATTCGGCCATGGGTGTGAGGTTGAGTTGCCACAGTAAATGGCTTTCCAGGGTTTCCGCGGCACTATCGTTGGCTCCAGCGTCGTAGTCGCTATCGCCGGACGCACCCGATGTCGTCTGGGGGTAGATATCGTCCCAATTGGAGTCCACGGGTATGTCGTCGGCTAGCGGCTCGTGAAGCTGGTCGCTCACTTCGGACTCTTTGATGCCGTCGATCGCGACGTCGGTAACATCGTTGGAAATCATTTCCTCCCCATAGTTGTCCGGTAGGTCAGCCGGATTGGGGTCTGTTGCAGAGTAATCGTCGTCGAAGTCTCCGCTCATGTCATCGCTGATCTCGGCGCCGGCTAAATCCATTGGCTCGAGAGAAGATTCGCTGTCGGGAAATTCATCCTGAGAATCAGCTGATTCGTTGTCTGGGGAATCTGTCCAATCGTCTTCAGATTCGAGCATTGGGTTGCCGTCGATGTTGTCTTGAATCTCCTGCTCCAGTTCTAAGGTACTGAGCTGCAGCAGGCGAATGGCTTGCTGCAGCTGAGGAGTCATTTTGAGCTGCTGACCCAGTTTTATGGAAAGGTTTTGCTTCATCGACGGCGGCTGATGTGGATGATGCTAGTCAGGTGATGCATAACTACCCAAGTCGGTAAGGATGGACCGATGCGATGAACGCTCCAGCGATTTGTTTTAACAACGATATCTCGGCTTGCGGATGAGGTTAAGCAAATTCCTTGCCAAGATAAACATTTTGTACGGTCGCATTTTCCAGAATGTCTGTTGGCAGGCCGCTTGCTATCACCTGTCCTTGATGAACAACGTAAGCACGATGACAGATATCCAGTGTTTCCCGGACATTGTGGTCCGTAATGAGAATGCCGATGTTACGTGCGGCCAATCCAATAATTTCGGTCTTGATATCAGCAACAGAAATGGGATCAACGCCCGCGAAGGGCTCGTCGAGAAGGATGAATTTAGGATCCGTCGCCAGTGCCCGAGCGATTTCCAAGCGTCGGCGCTCACCTCCGCTCAAGCTCTGTCCTAAGCTCGTTCGCACGTGCTCCAGTCCAAATTCTTGCAGCAACGATTCCAGGCGGCGTTGTCTTGCCTGGATATCAAGAGCGGGGTTGAGTTCGAGCATGGCCATAATATTGGCTTCAGCGGTCAGGGTTCGAAACACACTGGCTTCTTGAGGCAGATAGCCAAGACCTTGTGCCGCCCGTTCGTGCATCGGCGCGAGGGTGAGCTCTTGGTCATCGAGCCAGACCTGTCCGGCATCCGCTTTGATTAGGCCGACGATTGCATAAAAGCAGGTGGTTTTGCCCGCGCCATTGGGGCCGAGTAGCCCGACGATTTCGCCTCGGTCAACACGGAGCGAAACGTCCTCAATAACGGTTTTTTGCGCATAACGCTTTCGTAACGACTGGGCTTTTAGTGTCATGGCGCTGACGGATTCGTGTCTGTAGCGCTTGCTGGAATGCTGAGCTGCATTCTCACTCGCTCAGAGGTTTCTTTATCGCCTCGGGCGTCCAGTTGTCTTTCGATGAGGTTGTATCGGATCAACGCGCTACGGACTTCATTGCCTGCCTGAATCAACGACGCACCCCCGACCAGTTCTAGCAGTCCGGAGCTTGGCAGGTAAACGATCGTCTCCGCCCTGGCGGTAGTGTCTTCAGTGGAGCCAGATTGCTCTTGCCAAAAACTGGCCGGTTGGCCGCTGGTTGTAATTCGCTCGACGCGATCGTCGCTCATTTGCACAAGCACGCGGTCTCCGTTGATGCGCATGCCGTTCATGAAAGCAACGACATTGCCTGAATATTCAATGCTGTTTTGAGCTTGGAGAAAAACCGCGCTATCACCTTCGATGGTGAGTCCGTCATTTTGATCGGCAGCAGATTCCTCTGCTGTGGCGCTGATCCCATGCAAAAGTCCAAACGCAAAGGCTGCTGCGTAAATCCATTGGCGCAAACTTGTGTTCTCGATCACCTTACGTGCCCTTTGACTGTTGGTTAAGGAAAAGCTTGCTGACGACGCGAGTGTTGTCGCTCTTTGCAAAGCTCAGAGTGCCTGTCTTTAGATTCAGGTCAAGACCGTGGCTGGTAGTGATGAACTGAGTATGACGAACCACCACAGGCTCGTTTGTGAGCGCTCGCTGCTGTGACGGAAAGATGCTTAGTTGAGGCGTGAATAGGCGTAGCGCATGACGCGGATCAGTTTGATCTTGAGTGATTTGAACATCACCTCGCAGATCCAGCTTGTCCGCCTTAGGCGCATCATTGACGCTTGGGTCCTGGATGTTAGAAATTTCGCCCTGGGCAGCTTGGATCACCCAAGGTCGCTGTTGATCTGTAGTCATTCGGATCACTGGCCGTTCGACCTTCATGAGCTCGAGCAATTGGAATTGTTCCAATCCTTGAGCACTGATTTCATAGTTCAAGGCACCGGCCGCTGAGAAGACTCGCCACGTCACTTGGATTGCGGTACTCGTCGGTTTGAGCGACGTGAATAACCTATCGCGTTCATTATTCCCGTCGCCCGTCAGGGCAGTCGATGTGCCGGATGCGTTTTCGTTGTCCGGCCAAAGCAATAGAAAAACCCAGAGCAGGCCAGTCAAGCCAATAAGCGGCACACGCCACTCGGTCAGTGCGTTCGTTGTGGAGGCTTGCAGGGTTGATTTCGGCATCAGTATCTGTGGCGGAACGTCCGAAGGGCGCGCTAACCGTAGTTCCATAGTTCTTGGGCGCGCAGTAAAAGCTCGCTCAACTCAACGATAACGCCTTCGCCACCGCAGCGCTGAGTGACGAATTGGGCTCTGGCGAGTACGGCCGGGTGCGCATTTGCGACGGTCGCAGTGAGCGTTACTGCCGGATGTTCGAACAGCTGGAAGTCCTGAATATCATCACCGATGGCGCAAAGGTCTGATGCAGGAAATCCCTCAAGAATGAGCTCGTTAAGTGCCTCTGCCTTGCTGTCTGCTCCCTGCCGAACAAATGAAATGCCCAGCTCTTCGGCACGGCGCTGCACGATGTTGGAATTGCGCCCCGTAATGATTGCAAGCGCTATACCTTGGGACGCTAAGAGCTTGAGGCTGCCGCCGTCTTGGACATGAAAATGTTTTTGCTCGCTGCCATCAGAGCTATAGACAATCTTGCCGTCGGTCAGTACACCATCAACATCGAGGACAATGCCCCGAATGGAGCGCGCTAAGTCATACAGTGGTTTTTGAATGTCGTTCATGGGCTACGCTTCCTATGCCTGCTGGGCCAGTAATGCGTTGTAACCGATCCATGCCAATAACATGACCATGCCTTCGAAACGCGTAATGATCGCGCGGGAGTTCAAGCCATAGGCGAACAACGCCAGCATCAACGTGAGAGCCAGCATCATCCCGCTGTCTCGCCAAAGTGCTGAAAAGTCCAGTGCGGTAGCGCTGACGATGCCGGGAACCGCCAGGACCGCCAAAATGTTCAAAATGTTCGAGCCGACGATGTTGCCGATAGCGATGTCCGGCTGACCCTTCATGGCGGCGCCAACGGTAGCCGCAAGCTCTGGCAGACTGGTGCCAATAGCAACAATGGTCAGGCCAATGATCATACTGCTGATACCGAGCTCTATGGCGATCTCAGTGGCGGCATAGACTAAGAGTTGCGCAGCGGCGAGTAGTACGAGCAGGCCGGAGATCAACCAAAAAACCGCGCTGCCTTGATTCATTTGCGGAAGCTCTTCGAGTTCGCTGGCCAGGGCGCTGTCGGCCGGGTCCGTGTCTTTTTCCGATCGCAACAACTGCCAGAGTATGTACATCAGTCCGCAGAGCAGAATAAAACCGTCTAACCGATCCAGCTCGCGGTCGAACATGAGGATGATGGCCAGAGTAGTGGCGCCCAGCAGCCACGGTAACTCCCGGCGAAGCACGTTTTGCGAGAAAGGCAGGGGCGCGATGATGGCAGTTATGCCGAGCACGAGGCCAATATTGGCGATGTTGGATCCGATGGCGTTGCCGACGGCCAAAATGGCATTGTCCTCAAGTGCCGCGATCAAGGCCACCACGATTTCCGGGGCTGACGTGCCAAGAGAAACCACGGTCAAACCAATCAAAATGTTGGAAACGCCCAAATTCGAAGCCGTGGCCGCAGCCCCGGATAAAAATCTGTCTGCGCTCCAAATGAGAGCCGCGAATCCGGCCGCCATCAATAGTAAGTTGACCCACATACGGGTATGTCCTGTGTTATGAGCTTGTGGCGTCCTTTCGAGCAGACTTGTGTTGAGCTGCGCAGTTAACGGGCCTCAAGGCCCCGCCGGTGATCGGTGCTAGGCCGCTTGTGCTACAAGGCAAGCCGGCGGCGCCGCAGTTTCGATACAATAGTCGCTCGTCACTAATCGATACCCAGCACTTTAGTCGCATCACCAGCCTGAGCCAAGGCATCCGTTCCATGATTTGTCCGCTTCGAAGGAGCCGTTTACCCATGCGCAGTGTTGTGTGTGTCGATATCGCGTAAGATAGCGTCCGGGCAACGACCGTATTTTTCACGCTGGCTGTCCAAAGGGTGGAAATGTCCGACGCAGGATTAGGTGGAAAATAGACTATGCAAGATGACGTCAGGAACCGAGTGGAGCGCGCCATTCCCGGTGCTCAGGTCACGGTGGAAATTGAAGGTAATCGAGCCGCGATTGTAGTGGTCAGCGAGCATTTTGACGGCATGAGTCGGGTCAAGAAGCAGCAAGAAGTGTACGCATGCATACAAGACTTGATTGCCACCGGTGCCCTGCATGCGGTGTCGATAAAGGCAGAAACGCCTTAAACCCATGGATAAACTACAGATTGAGGGCGGCGTCACGCTCGAGGGAAGCATCCGTATTAGCGGCGCAAAAAATGCAGCGCTACCAATCTTAGCGGGCTCACTGCTGTCGGCAGATCCCGTGTTGATATCAAATTCGCCTCACCTGCATGACGTTACTACAATGATCGAGCTGCTTGCCTGTCTGGGCGTCGACGTGACGCTCAACGAAAACATGCAGGTTGAAGTTGTCGCGAAAAATCTCACCAGTCTCCGAGCTCCCTACGAGTTGGTGAAAACCATGCGGGCATCTTTTTTGGTGCTTGGCCCTTTGCTCGCGCGTTTTGGTGAAGCGGAAGTTTCCTTGCCCGGTGGCTGTGCCATTGGGTCTAGACCCGTGGACCAGCATTTGAAGGGCCTTGAGGCCCTCGGCGCGGATATTGAAGTGACGGACGGATACGTGCGAGCTCGCTCGAACGGGCGATTGGTTGGCTGCGATGTGCATATGGATCTGGTTACGGTCGGCGGCACTCAGAATCTGATGATGGCAGCGACGCTGGCGTCAGGTACGACTCGGCTTTTCAATGCGGCCTGTGAACCCGAAACAGTCGACTTGGGTAATTTTCTCAATGCCTTGGGTGCGAAGGTGTCGGGTCACGGCACATCGACCATAGTGATTGAAGGTGTGGAAGCGCTGCACGGCGGTTCTCATCGCGTGATGCCGGATCGCGTGGAAGCGGGCACCTATCTTGTGGCGGCGGCGGTGACTGGCGGTCACGTGCATTTGCGTGACGTCGAACCCGAAACCTTAGGCGCTGTGCTGGACAAACTTCAGCAAGCGGGAGCCGACGTCACGGTTGGCGACGATTGGATCGAGCTGGATATGGCCGGTCGACGCGCAAGGGCCGTGGACATCGAAACATCACCTTATCCGGGTTTTCCTACGGATATGCAGGCCCAGTTCATGACCTTGAACGCGTTAGCGCAGGGCACCGCGACGATTAATGAAAATATTTTTGAAAACCGGTTTATGCATGTGCATGAAATGAAGCGGTTGGGGGCGGATATAGAGCTTCATGGCCAATCCATGGCAGTGGTTCAAGGTGTGGAAGAACTGCGTGCCGCGCCGGTGATGGCAACGGACCTGAGGGCTTCATCAAGTTTGGTCTTAGCGGCGTTAGCGGCGGTTGGTACGACAACAATTGACCGCATTTATCACATCGATCGCGGTTATGAGACCATTGAAGAAAAGTTGGGACAAATGGGTGCCAAGGTCCGTCGCATTAGCTAGTGCGTTGCAGTTTTGACGGACGATTTGAAAAGACAACAAACACAGCGTAATCGCACAGTCGGTAACGATGACCTATTCACCCCGATAAGAAGGTTTATTCATTCATGGGATTAGTGATAGCCCTGAACAAAGGGCGTATTTTCGAAGAGTGTCTTCCGCTCCTGGCGGCCTGTCAGATACAGCCGACCGACGACCCTAAAAAATCGCGCAAACTGATATTTGATAGCGTCACCGGCGGGCACAGAATTATCGTGGCCCGTTCGGCTGATGTGCCGACCTATGTTGAAAATGGCGTCGCCGATGTGGGTATTACCGGCAAAGACACCATTTTAGAGTACGGCGACGATATGACGTTTTACGAACGCCTCGACCTCAAAATAGGTGCCTGCCGGATGATGACTGCGGGTCCCGTTGGCGTGCCAGAGCCTGATCAGGGCATTCGCGTGGCGTCTAAATTCGTCAACATCGCGCGCAAGTACTACCAAGGCCAGAGCAAGCAGGTGTCTTTAGTGAAGCTGTCTGGGGCTCTGGAAATTGCGCCACTGCTCGGTTTGGCAGACTGCATTGTGGATATTGTAGACACGGGCAATACGCTGAAGGCAAACGGTCTCGAGGCGAGAGAAACGATTTGCGACATCAGTACTCGACTCATCGTTAATCGGGCGTCGATGAAAACCAAATTCGAGGCGGTTCAGCGTTTGATTCACCAGCTTGAGGAAGCGGTTGCTGATCAGGGTGCGCAGGAAGAGGGTGTATAGCGTTGCGTGAACTTGACGCAACATCGGCGACGTTTGCAGCGCAGTTGGAGCAACTGCTCGCCTGGGATTTGGGGGTCGACAGCGATATAGACGTCGCCGTCGCGCAAATAATTAAACAGGTGCGCAGCGCAGGTGATGAGCAGCTGCTGGCCCTGACGCGCAAGTTTGACAACCTAGACGCGCAAAGCATATCCCAGCTTGAGATCGACAAAGGCGAGCTGGCGGACGCATGGGCTCGGCTCGACTTGTCCTCACAGCAAGCGCTGACCACCGCGGCAGATCGTATTCGCCGGTTTCATCAGCGGCAACGGGAAGACTCCTGGTCGTTTACGGATGAGCTGGGCTGTGAGCTAGGGCAAAAAATACAGCCGCTGGATCGGGTTGGGGTATACGTTCCCGGCGGCAGGGCGGCCTATCCGTCGAGTGTGCTGATGACGTTAATACCCGCCAAAGTTGCCGGCGTGGAAGAAGTTGTTGTGGTGTCGCCCACCCCTTCTGGTGAGCGTAATGACATGGTTTTGGCGGCGCTTCACCTAGCCGGGGCTGATCGGGTGTTTACCCTAGGAGGTGCTCAAGCCGTCGCCGCTCTTGCCTACGGAACGGAATCAGTGCCACGTGTGGATAAAATTGTGGGCCCGGGCAATGCGTTTGTTGCTGCAGCCAAGAAGCAGGTCTTTGGCCAAGTTGGTATCGACATGATCGCGGGTCCAAGCGAGGTGTTGGTTATTGCTGACGGCACGACAGAAGTAGAATGGGCCGTTTTAGATTTGTTTTCCCAAGCGGAGCATGATGCCTCTGCTCAGGCGATTTTGATCAGCACGGACCGAGGCTTTTTGCAGCAGGTGGCGCAAATGATCGAAGGTAAGCTGCCAACCATGCAGCGTGCCGACATCATTCGCGAGTCCCTGGACGGGCGAGGCGCACTTATTTACTGCGAGAATCGTGAACAGGCCTTAGTGGTTGCCAATCGCATCGCAGCAGAGCATCTAGAGCTGGCTGTTGCAGATCCTGATCCTTGGATTGATGGGCTTCGTCACGCCGGAGCGATATTTATCGGCCCGCATACCGGAGAGACCTTTGGCGATTACATGGCCGGTCCCTCCCACGTGCTGCCAACTTTCGGCACCGCACGTTTTGCGTCTCCCTTGGGCGTGTATGACTTCCAGAAGCGCAGTTCCATGATTCGCATGTCGCGTCACGCAGCAGAATCCTTGTCTGCGCAAACGGATTTGCTCGCGACGTCAGAGGGTTTGGAGGCACATGCATTAGCCGCCCGCGTTCGAGGAGGCGGCTCGCAGGAATGAATGAGTCCGACGAGTCTGTTGTGCCTGATCCAGGCCCAGGTCACCTGACGCCGGCGGGTCTTTACCGCAGGAGTATTGATCTCGGTGAGTTGATGCCGGATGTCGCTCAGGCCGCGGTGATCGATCAGTTAGACCAACTCTTTGAGCGAGCTATGAAGCGACAAACGCCTAGCAGCGGACTCGTCAAAGACGTCTTAGTTAAGTGGCTGGGGCTCTCATCATCAAACGTCGCCGGCTCAGTACGAGGTCTTTATATTTGGGGCGGCGTTGGTCGCGGCAAGACCATGATGATGGATATGTTTTGCAGCGCGCTGCCTCCGGAGCGGCGGCAGAGAATGCACTTCCACCGGTTTATGCGACGCGTTCACGACGCCTTGGGGCGCTATTCGGGTCAGGCCAACCCGCTGCTTAAGGTTGCGGATGAAATCGCCGCAGACGGCGACATACTGTGTTTCGATGAGTTCTTCGTCTCTGACATTGGCGACGCCATGATTCTCGGGGAGGTGATGACCGCCCTTTTCCAGCGCGGGGTGTCTCTGATTGCGACTTCGAATGTGGAGCCGGTCAATTTGTACAAAAATGGATTGCAGCGTTCGCGCTTTTTGCCGGCCATTGATCAGATTTACGCCCACTGTGATATCCACGAAATCGACTCGGGTCAAGACTTCCGGCTGCGTACTCTTCAGCAGGCCAAGCTTTACCACCACCCACTGGGCGACAAAGCCCAACAGAGCCTGCTGGCCGGTTTCAGTGCACTAGCGGCAGAATTGGAAAAGAACAACGTCAAGCTGAGAATTGAAAACCGTATGATTGAGGCGGTGAAAGTCGCCGGTGACGTCGCTTGGTTCGATTTTCCCAGTATCTGTGAGGGGCCACGGAGTCAAAACGACTACATCGAATTGGCGACCCTGTTTACGACAGTGTTGGTGAGCAACATCCCGCTACTCGACGCGTCACGCGAAGACGCCGCTAGGCGTTTTATCAGTTTGGTCGACGAGTTTTACGATAGACGAGTGAAACTGATCGTTTCGGCAGACCAGCCGATTACTACCCTGTACCAAGGCCAGCGACTGACCTTTGAATTTGAGCGAACGCAGAGCAGACTATTGGAAATGCAGTCAGAAGCGTATTTGAGCGAAGCCCACGTGGCGTCTTGAGGTCTAAAAGGTCAATTAAGTGAAATCTATTGGCTTCCGCGCCTTCAGGCCTGTTGTAAAGCGGCAAGTGCTCCACTATCATTCGCGTCCCTTTTTTTAGGGCAAGTCGGCGAACCCTATAAACATTCATCGACCCAGAATTTTGCTAGTCCCGGATGGTTTGCGGTCATATCAGTAGGTGTGGCAGCAGGCGCGGAACCAGGCCCGGCGTAGATCAAGTAAGAGGCAGAATATGAAAACGGTAAGTATGCGCGAGCAGGATGTCGTCCGGGCGTGGTGGATCATCGACGCGGCGGACAAGACCCTTGGTCGTATTGCAACGGAAGTTGCCAGCCGACTGCGTGGTAAGCACAAGCCAGAATATACTCCACACGTCGATACCGGAGATTTCATCGTGATCGTCAACGCAGAAAAAGTCCGCGTTACCGGTAACAAAGAACAAGGCAAGCTGTACTGGCGTCACTCGGGTTATCCCGGCGGCATACGCAGCACGTCGGTCGAGAAGATGCGGGCGGAACATCCGGAACGCATGTTGGAGATCGCTGTTAAGGGCATGTTGCCTAAGAATCCATTGGGGCGTGCGATGTTTCGTAAGCTCAAAGTTTATGCTGGGCCTGAGCATCCTCATACGGCACAGCAACCTCAGGTCCTGGAGTTATAGATGACTGATTACAACTACGGAACGGGTCGACGTAAGACCGCTGCAGCACGGGTATTCATCGCGAATGGCACCGGACGCATCATGGTAAACGCTCGCCCGCTGGACGAATTCTTCGGTCGCGAAACGTCGCGCATGGTGGTAAGGCAGCCGCTCGAGGCTGTTGATCTAACGGACAAGTTAGATCTGAAAATCACGGTACGCGGTGGCGGAAGCTCTGGCCAAGCCGGCGCGATTCGTCACGGCATCGCGCGAGCGTTGGTGGAATACGACGAGAATTTCCGTCAGCCGATGCGTCAGGCAGGTTTTCTGACGCGGGATGCAAGAGCGGTTGAGCGTAAGAAAATTGGTCTGCGTAAAGCGCGTAAGCGGCCACAATTCTCCAAACGATAATCTTGGAGGGGTTTCACGACCCTTTGTTGGGCAGCTGTGGGAAGGGATGACAACTGTGGTAGTCTTCCCCCTCGCGAAAAAGGCCGTTCGAGAGGGAACGGCTAAGCCTAAAGAAATTGACATTCGAGGGTCAAATCCGAGCAAGTCAGGTCTGCTGTAAATGCAGCAGGGTGGTAGCAGAGAGCCGCTGTTAATGAGATGTCTGGGGCGAGTTTTCGCAACCGGGCAGTTAAGGCGGCGTGTTTTATCAAGGACAATAGCCGGACGGCTGATCTGTTCAGGCTAGGAAACTAACTAGACAAGGGAGCTTACCGTCGTGAGCGATGGCGCAGTGAAAGATGCCCCGGATGGGGAAGGTGAAGGGGGCGCAACGAACAGCCGCCGCTATTTCTTGATTCAGGCTACCTCAGCGGTAGCAGCCGTCGGCGCCGTCGGCGCAGCGTGGCCATTCATCAAATATTGGACGCCTAGCGCCAAGGCAAAAGCAGCCGGTGCGGCAGTGAAAATTGATGTGTCTAAGCTGGCCCCAGGCGAAATGCTGAGCCCCATCGTCGCTTGGCGCGGTAAGCCAATCTTTGTTGTCTACAGGGATCAGGCGGTTATTGATTCGCTTGAAGTGGATACCAATGGACTGGCCGATCCGGATTCTGCGAACCCAGACCAACAGCCCGAGTTTGCGGTTAACCCGTGGCGCTCGGAGCGACCAGAGCTCGGTGTATACGTTGGCATTTGCACCCATCTAGGGTGTTCCCCCAAGTACGTTGAGTCAGAAAACTTTGAAGAGACCGGCCAGGGCGGCTTTTTCTGCCCGTGTCATGGCTCCAAGTTCGATTTGGCAGGCCGAGTAGTTGAAGGTGTCCCGGCACCGTACAACTTGGAAGTCCCGCCTTATCAATTCGAGTCCGATACAGTCATCGTAATCGGCTAGAGGTGTTTTAGGCTCGGCGGTGACGTCTGCCACAGAACGGCTACAGAAGACAAAAATTAATTCTTAAAGACTCATAGTCTGAAAGAAAAAAACTCGTAAAGTTAAAAGGTGTTGCTTAATGGATAAGACCGAAGCACAAGGCCCCAAGTCAGGCCTTGCAGGTGCCATGGAGTGGTTGGATAAGCGTTTTCCGGCTACAGAGACCTTCGAATATCACATGTCGAAGTACTACGCGCCAAAGAATTTCAATTTCTGGTACTACTTTGGCTTTCTCGCCATGTTCGTATTGGTCAATCAGCTGATAACGGGTATCTGGCTGACGATGAACTATGTTCCCAGTGGCGACGGCGCGTTTGCCTCGGTTGAATACATTATGCGAGACGTCGAGTACGGCTGGCTGATGCGATACCTCCATTCAACCGGTGCCTCTTTCTTCTTCGTAGTGATCTACCTTCACATGTACCGTGCCCTGCGGTACGGCTCATACCGTGGCCCTCGGGAGCTGCTTTGGCTGATCGGCATGGCGATCTTTATTGCACTGATGGCCGAAGGCTTTTTTGGATACCTACTTCCCTGGGGCAACATGTCCTACTGGGGCGCTCAGGTCATTGTGTCGCTTTTTGGCGCGATTCCCTATATTGGCCCAGATCTGATGGAGTGGATCCGCGGCGATTTTCTGATGTCCGAAACGACGCTGAATCGCTTCTTCGCTCTGCACGTGGTAGCACTGCCATTGGTGCTGTGTGTCTTGATCTTCGTCCACTTAGTGGCACTGCACCATGTAGGCTCTAACAACCCTGACGGCATTGAGATCAAGAAAAACAAAGATGAAAACGGCATTCCCAAGGACGGGATTCCGTTCCACCCGTATTATACCGTACACGACATTCACGCAATGGTGGTGTTCCTGTTCATCTTTTGCGCGGTCGTTTTCTTCGCGCCAGAAATGGGCGGCTACTTCCTAGAGAAGCCAAATTTTGAGATGGCAGATCCGCTGAAGACGCCTGATCACATCGCACCGGTTTGGTACTACACCCCGTTTTACGCGATGTTGCGTGCAGCAACATTCCCGCTCTTCGGGTTGTCCGCGAAGTTCTGGGGATTTGTTGTAATGATTGGCGCTATCGTCATACCCATGGCTCTGCCTTGGCTTGATCGTAGCCCGGTGAAGTCCATGCGTTACAAGGGTTCCATATCTCGCATCATGCTGATGATCTTTGTCATTAGCTTCTTCATTCTGGGGTATCTGGGTACTCAAGCTCCCTCGAAGGCCGGCACTATTGCTGCCCAGGTCTGCACAGCCCTGTACTTTGCCTACTTTATACTGATGCCTTGGTACACCCGGGTAGAAAAAACTCAGCCTGAACCGGAGAGGGTCACGGGATAATGAAAAAATTACTGCTTACTCTTTTGTTGGCGATGCCTGTCGCCGCATGGTCAGCCGGTGGCTCCGATTGGCCGATGGAGGATTTTGAAGGGGATCTGCACAATTTGCCGAGCCTTCAGAATGGTTTCAAGCTCTATACGAACTACTGTTTGGGCTGCCACGGCCTGCAGTTTCAGCGTTATCAGCGAACCGCCGATGACCTGGGCATTCCTCACGATATCGCGCTGAAAAACCTGGTCTTCACGGATCAAAAGATTGGCGACCTGATGACAACAGCGATGCCGAAAGAGGAATCGAAGGCATGGTTTGGCGCAGCGCCTCCCGATTTGACCATGGTGACCCGAGTGCGCGAGCCTCACTGGGTCTACAATTATTTGAAGACGTTCTATGTTGATGAAAGCCGTCCCTTGGGCGTCAACAACAAGGTGTTTACCAACGTCGGTATGCCCAACGTGCTTCTGGATTTGCAGGGTGTCCAACGACAAGTTTGCACCGACGGCGTTTGCGATGAATTGGTTGTCGAGGCTGGTACGGGCGCAATGAACCCAGAAGAGTTCGATGCAGCGATTTATGACCTGACGAACTTTCTGTACTACGTTAGCGAGCCAGCTCGGCTGGAGCGCCAGCGTACTGGCGTCTTCGTGCTGCTCTTTTTGATTATTCTCGGCAGCTTTACGTACCTGCTGAATCGTGAATATTGGAAAGACATAGATCACTAGTCCACAGGGGAAGATGTGGCCGCTGATAGCGGCCAAATGCGCATTTGACATCGCGAACGAGCGATCCCGCCCACCATAAGAGATAAACGCAGATGAGTATTGTTACCAAGCGGTCAGCAATGACCCTATTTTCGGATCCGAGAGACCAGTATTCACATCGCGTCCGTCTAGTTCTGGCCGAAAAAGGTGTGACCGTTGATATCGTTGATATCGTTGCGGGCAAAGAACCGGAAGATTTGGCCGAGTTGAATCCCTACAACACGCTGCCGACACTGGCAGACCGGGATTTGGCCCTTTACGAGGCGAACGTCATTACAGAATACTTGGATGAACGTTTTCCTCATCCGCCCTTGCTGCCTGTTTACCCAGTGCAGCGTGCACTGTCCCGTCTGTGGATCTCGCGAGTAGAAAAAGAGTGGAGCACTCGATTGGACTTGCTGATGTTGGGCAAAGGCCGCGAAACTGTCTTGAGTAAGGCGCGCAAAGAACTTCGCGAAAGCATTATAGCTATCGCCCCGATATTCGCAGAAAAACCTTTCTTTATGAACGAAGAGCTCTCTCTAGTCGATTGCTGTGTTGCGCCCATTCTCTGGCGATTGAAGGAAGTGGATATTACGCTGCCTGAGCGTTCAACGAAGGCTCTGCATCTGTACATGCAATCCATGTTTGAGCGCGATGCATTCCGCGCGAGTTTGACGGAAGCTGAAATGGAGATGCGTGAGTGAAAGCGCGCCGCCCTTACCTTTTGCGAGCGCTGTACGACTGGATCGTCGATAGCGGAGAAGTACCCAATATTCTGGTGGATGCTGAGATAGACGGCGTGGTCGTTCCTCAAGAACATGTCCGCGACGGACAAATCGTGCTGAACATCTCCCCCCAAGCTGTCAGAAATTTGAGTTTGGGCAATGAATACATTATGTGCGAAGGACGGTTTTCAGGCCGCAGCATCGAATTGATCCTGCCCGTAGAGAGCGTTCGTGCGATTTACTGCCGAGACTCTGGGCAAGGTTTGGCCTTCGACGATGAAGACATGATGACCGACGAAGTGGCCTTTTCGGCCGACGGTGTGTCGCGTCCCCAAGACCCGGATACATCAGCGGATGCGCCCCCCGCGCGAGGCGACGCGGATTCTTCGGGCACAAAACCAACGCTCCGCTTGGTTTAGATCACCGAGTTCCCCAACCTAGTCCAATGCAGCGTCGTCATACGTTTCTGGCAGATAATCAAAAACCTTGACAATTTTTTGGACGCCAAAGGTCTTCTGGGTTTCCGCGACGACCAAGTCGGCGTCACTGGGTGTGATTTTGCCCAGCAGGTAGACTACCCCGTTTTCTGTCACCACTTTTACCCTGCCCGCTGGAACATCTGACGCTGCCAAGAGGCGCGTTTTCACCTTGCCGGATAAAACCGAATCATTGGTGCGAGCCAGTAACGAGATCGGGCCGCCTACCGTTAAATAATTGTGCACTTTGTCTGGATCGACTTTGTACAGTGATTCGGAGACCTCGGTTGCTTTTTCCTTCAGGTCTGCAGAAGGAACCTCGCCCAGCAAAAGTACCAGACCGTCATACACTGTAGTGACCAAGTGCGCGCCCTTGAAGCCTTCATCAGAGGCCTTAATTTCGCGCTCTATAACAAACTCCAAGGCGTTGTCGTCGATCAGATCGCCCGGAGTACGCTTCTCTTGTGGATTGTTCGTACAACCAGCGAAAACGATGACGGAGATAAGACCGTAAAGACCGATGCGTAAGTGTTTGTAACGTTTCATGCGAATGCGTCTTTGATCCAGGTTATGTGGGGAATGTAGTTTGGCTGGGTAACCGCTACGACGTCAAATCGTGTCGTCGCTTCCGGGGTGTTTTGGGCTTGAAGATAGTGCCCAGCTGTCAAAATAAGTTTTCTCTGCTTGGCGACCAAGATGGTTTCCTCCGGTCGACCGTAGCTCGTCCCTTTACGGTAGCGAACCTCGACAAATACCGTGACATGCGGCGATTCCGAAGTGTCTCGCATGACGAGGTCTAGCTCGCCTTGGCGACAGCGATAGTTTCTGCTGAGCAAGGTGAGTCCCTGATACTGCAGATAGACTGCAGCCAGTCCTTCGCTCCAATGGGCTGACATGGACGTATCAAGGCGAGTTGCCGGTGGTTGGTCGTACGTTACCGCGCCGGTCGATAATGGCCATAGCCAGCCGTCGTTTGATTGCGCTCTGGCGTCCCAGCGTCAATGTGCCGCTGGCCAAGGATAAGGTAAGAGCATGCTGCTCCCCCAGCACGTCTCGATTTTCGTTCAGCCAGTGGGTCCAAGTGGCGAGACGATAGGCGTCCAACCCCAGGGCAAAAAATTCAATCAAGGGGTTATCTTTTAGAGCAAAGGTAGCGGTCATGGATTTCGCGGTGGCGTCTGGGTTGGCCAGCAGGGGTAATTCGGCGATACGAAAGTTCGAAAGCTCATCTAAATCTTGGGACCTTGCGGTTTGCGACGTGGCGAATACAGGCAGCTCGTCCGCAAAATGAAACCTCAAAGCAGGGACTAGCGCCTTGGATTGCAGACCATCGGTAAACGCAACGACAGCCTCTAAGTCCTTTCGTTCTCGGGGTAAAAACTCTAGGTCTTCGTTTAACAACGCGGTTAACTGTTCGCGTCTTAGCTGGCTACCGGACACATCCATTGCGTCGCCAACAGCGCGAGTTAGATCCTTTGTTTGCTGAAAATTTGCTTCAACGATGGGCCCCTGCCACTGCGCGTACAGTGCCTCTTTGGCCCGCTCCGCCCAAGGCTCGCCGTTAGAAACTACCATTAGCCGGGTGTGCCCGAGTGATTCGAGGTTTTCGGCCAGAGTGAGGGCTTCATCTTCGATTGCGGCAGCGAACTGATACACGTGAACGGATCTTCCGACGGAGTTGCTCACGTCTTCGACGCGATTTAGTAGCACAACGCTCGGTACCTTGGTTGTTGAAGCGCTGCTTGACCGTGTTTTGGTGAGTGCGTTCAACATCCCAAGTGCACGCTCTTTCACCAAGGGGCCAATGATGACGTCACTGTCATTTTTATCAGACAGAGCGACTAATGCGCCGTCGTCGCGCTGATTGCTGTCGAAGAAAGTGATGTCTGCGGCACCGTTTCGTGCCGTCTCGGCCGGCGAAAGATCTTCAAGATAGCCGGTCACAAAACCGTTGCGCACCGCGTTGCCTACCGACGTCAGTCTTCCAGAAAGGGGCAGCATCACGGAAATTTTTGGGGGACGATAATCCTGGAGTCGCTGCAAGGCAGTGGGCGGTAACGTGGCGGCGGGATGTCGCGTATTCTTGATTTGCCAGTTCCGCCAGGCCTTTTGCGCCATTGGCAACGACCCTGCCCCCGTGATGCCATCGTGCAGGTCTTGCCAGAGCAAGCTGGTCGTTCTGATATCTCCGGCAGCGCTCTGAAATTGGGGAATTTGCCGCGCCGCCGCCGAGAGGTTGAGGGCTGTCTCGACCCTTGGCCCGGGGAGTGACGTGGGTTTTGTCGCGTTGATCTGCAACGCTGTCCAGATCTGATCCTGAAGTGTTTGGGTGTGGCGCCCTGATAGCTGTTGGGTCATGACCTTCGTTTGTACAATGCAGTCGATCGCACCGAGAGCTGTGCAGATTTCTTGGATCATCGAAAGATCCTGCAGCTGAGGCGCAGATATGTCGGATAGGGAGCGCCCTGCGGCCAGCACCTCGCCGAGCCGAAGCCGGGCTGAGGCCATCAGTCTGTGATACGAGTTGGCGAGGCCCGCATTCTCAGGTTGGTTCCGAAGAGTCTGCAGTAATGTCAGGGCAAGGGCGGCGTCGCCTGCTTCTAGGGTGGCGCCGACTGCTTTTAGGAGGTCTCTATCGCTTTGATCTTGAGGGCTCGCATAGGACCGGCGCAAGGCATCCTCGGGTTTTGGGTTTACAACGATCGAGGGTGACGAGTCTGTCCGACTCGAGGCTTGCCCGGGCACCGAGGATTGGTTGGTGCTTTGGCATCCAGACAAGGCCACAATACATAAACAAACGGCGAGGAAATGTTTGGGCATGTCAGGAACTCTCTATGTGGTCGCTACTCCAATTGGACACCTTGGCGATATCAGTCGTCGAGGCATTGATACGCTTAATCACGTAGGCATTATAGCGGCAGAGGATACCAGACGAACGCGGGTGTTGTTGCAGCACATCGACCATACTGGCTGTGAGTTGGTGAGCGTTCATGAGCACAATGAAGAGCGGGTAGGCCCTGTTTTGATTGAGCGTATGCGTCAAGGCAGCGATATTGCTCTGGTCAGCGATGCAGGCACGCCCTTGATCAACGACCCGGGGTATCTTTTGTTGCAGCTCGCGTGGGAGGCTGGGGTTCGGGTTGTCCCCATTCCCGGTGCGTGCTCCATCATCACAGCCTTAAGTGTGTGCCCGATCCCCTGCCAGCCGTTTCGGTACGTCGGCTTTTTGTCCAGTAAGCCCAAACTGCGTCGAACTCAACTGGAGCGTTGGCTCATGATGCCCGACGCCTTGGTTTTTCTTGAAAGCCCTCATCGGATCAGAGCAGCGCTCGCAGACATCGGTGACCTATCAGCCCGTCGGGTCATGATTGGTCGCGAAATGACGAAGCAATATGAGTCCTTTGCAGTGGGCGATGCGCAAGAGGTGCTGGCTCAGTTGGCGGAAACCCCAAAGGGTGAATTTGTTTGCATCATTGAGGCGGCAGAGAGTGTGACCGCTCGCTTCGATTTATCTCATGTGATGACAACCCTCTTGCAAGATTTGGCGCCAACTCAAGCCGCTAAGTTAGCCGCGCAAATTTGTGGGGTGAGAAAAAAAGAAGCGTATGAACTCGCTCTACGACTGAGTGAAGGGCCGGTTGCTCAGTAGGTAGCAAGTAGTCCCAGGATAAACTTGTACTCCTCGCCTCAGCTCCGTACCCTGCCCGAGAGAGTCAGCCGGACAGTCGCTGGCCCGTCTTTTGACGAGCGGGAGGAAAGTCCGGGCTCCACAGGACAGAGTGCCAGGTAACGCCTGGGGGGCGAGAGCCTACGGAAAGTGCAGCAGAGAGTAGACCGCCAGCAAATTTCGGTTTGTCGGTAAGGGTGAAAGGGTGCGGTAAGAGCGCACCGCGCGCATGGCAACATGTCGTGGCAAGGTAAACCCCACTTGGAGCAAGGCCAAATAGAGATCCATTGACGTGGTCCGCGTTGGATCCGGGTAGGCCGCTTGAGGCCATCGGTGACGGTGGCCCTAGATGAATGACTGTTCACGACAGAACCCGGCTTACAGGCTGACTCTCAATTTATTAGCCGTTCTCCTTCGTTCCCGTTCCCCGTAGATAGCGATTCTTTGGATTCCTGACGACTGCCCAGAAAAATTGTTATTTTTCCGAAGCTTATGGCTTTTTCAAGGGCCTTCTTTTGTTGACTCGTTGCGAATCAGGACTATAGTGTGCGCAATTGGGAAAAAGTGGAGAAAAGTGGGTAATTTGACGCACCTTGCGTGTCTCCGATTTTCGTCTCTAAGGTTTTAGGGCCGTATCGGTGTGCGAATGCACGTCAGTGATGACGTTCTAGTGTGATAACGCCCGCTTCAAAAAGTAGATCGTGTTTCGCGGTATCAACAGTGTAACCCTAGACGCCAAAGGCCGGATGGCTTTGCCCGGGCGTAATCGCGAGGCTGTAATGGTCGCAAGCGAGGGCAGACTTGTTGTAACGATTGATATGCGAGAATCCTGTTTGTTGGTCTATCCTTTAAACGAATGGGAGACAGTGCAGGCAAAACTGGAAAGTCTCTCCAACATCAACCCTCAAGCACGCTTGCTCCAGCGCCTTCTCATCGGTCATGCAACGGATCTCGAGTTGGACTCCGCCGGCCGTCTGCTTCTCCCCGCCATGCTGCGTGATTACGCCAGTTTGGAGAAAAAGCTGGTGTTGATCGGTCAGGGCAACAAACTCGAAATTTGGTCTGCGGATCATTGGCAGAATCGTCTGGACCAGTGGTTGGAAGAAGGCGCTACCGCGTTGACGAACAACGCTGAATTGTTCGACGGTTTGTCTGTATGACCGAGCGACGAACGGACGATTCTGTAAGTGGAGACGAGCACGTCCCCGTGTTGCTGCAGGAAGTCCTGACGCATTTGGTGCGTCGGGCTCCAACGCCCGAGGATCCCGGCGGAGAGTCCGGGATTTTTGTCGATGCAACTTTTGGGCGCGGCGGGCACAGCAGAAAATTGTTAGAGCGGTTGTCCCCACAGGGTCAGTTATTGGGATTGGATAGAGATCCAGAAGCCCTTGCCGAAGCGCGACGTTTGGCTGAACACGATCCGCGGTTCTCCTTTTGCCAAGCTCGATTTTCTGAGCTTCAGGATGTATTGAGGGATCAGCGTATTGACGGAGTTCGCGGCCTGCTGATGGATGTCGGCGTGTCGTCACCCCAACTCGATCGTCCAGAACGAGGCTTCAGTTTTGCTGCCCAAGGTCCATTAGATATGCGGATGAACCCAGACGAGGGATTGTCTGCGGCAGAGTGGTTGAATCAAGCAGATGAGGCGGAGATTGCCCAAGTGCTCTGGATGTACGGTGAAGAGCGCCAGTCCCGTCGCATCGCTCGGGCCATCGTCGCCGCTAGACCCTTGGTGACGACCCTTGAGCTGGCCGACTTGGTTGTTCAGGCCCTGCCTCGCCCCCGGGGCCCCCAGCGCAAGCATCCGGCTACTCGAACCTTTCAGGCGGTCAGAATTTTTGTTAACGAAGAAAGCCAGGAGCTAGACAAAGGGTTACAGCAGGGCTTCAGGTCGTTGGCGGTCGGTGGTCGACTCGCAGTGATATCGTTTCACTCGCTGGAAGACCGCAAAGTCAAACATGCCTTCCGTCAATTCAGTCAGCCGCCTAAGATGCCGCGGCGTTTGCCGGTCCAACATCTGGATCAAGAGGTACAGGGGCGTTTGATTGGTGGTCCCATGAAGCCAAGCCTGGCAGAGCTCAATACCAATCCCCGGTCGCGCAGTGCGACACTTCGCGTGATTGAGAAGGTGCGATAACGCGTGGCTTTGCTAGCGGCAATCAATGACGTCGGCAGCCCCGTTAAGCCAAAGCGTCGCAAAGCCAAGGGGACGAGAACGCCGTCCGTGACTCTTGTGCGCTGGCAAGTGATGTTGCTCCTGGTACTCACCTTCGCCGTTGCAGCCAGCGGTCTGTCGCTGGTCAAAGCCGCTCAGCAAATGCGTTCGCTGCACAGCGCCCTGGATGTATTGCAAAGTGCTGAAGACCGCCAGATGGCCGAGTACAGTCGTCTCCTGTTGGAGCGCAGCACGTTTGCGAGCTTACAAACCGTCGAGGTGGTGGCCATGGAAGAGCTCCAGATGAAGTTTCCGCTCGAAGTCGAAGGAGTCGTGCAATGAGTGCATGGCGTCACTATCTTTTCTTGGTTTGCTTTATTTCCATCGCGTGTGCGCTGTCTGTGCGCGTGATTTATCTGAGTGTTACCGAGCGGGATTTCTTGCAGGAAGAAGGCGACAAGCGTTCGATCTACGGCAAGCGGCTGCCCGGGATGCGCGGCATGATCTATGACCGAAATGGCGAGGCTCTGGCCGTCAGTACACCGGTGTTCGCGGTGGCTGTGAATCCGCGACAGTTTGATGCAACAAACAGTGAAAAGGTTGCCCAGCTAGCCAACGCTCTGGGTGTTGAGCTCCCAGCGCTGCAAGAGTCGTTACAGCGAAATAAGAGTAAAGGCTACCTGTATCTCAAGCGTCATCTAAGCTGGGAGCGCATGGACGACATTCGTCGTTTGCGACTCCCGCACTTGTTTTTGGAGCCAGAATATCGGCGCTACTATCCTGCCGGCGAATCCAGTGCCCATGTTGTGGGGTTAACCAATATTGACGACATGGGTTTGGAGGGTATCGAGCTGACCTTCGAGAAACTACTGCGAGGCCAAGCGGGGCTGAAGACCGTGCTGCGTGACCGCGAGGGCCGTATCATCGACGACTTGGATTACGGCAGCCCGCCGCAGTTTGGCGCAGATTTAGAGCTGAGCATTGATTCGAGGCTGCAGTTCGTTGCGTACCGGGAATTGAAGTCAGCAGTGCAGAGCCATTCAGCGAAATCCGGTTCGTTGATCATGGTCGACGCCAAGACCGGGGAAATTCTGGCCCTGGTGAATCAGCCGTCTTTCAATCCCAATGGACCGATTAGCGGTCGAGTGCCGACACGTAATCGGGTCGTTACTGACTTTTATGATCCGGGTTCGACGATCAAACCCTTTACGGCCATGGCCGCGCTTGAGAGCGGACTTTATGAGGCGGAAAGTGAGATCGAAACATCTCCGGGGTATTTTTGGATCGATAACAAAATGATTCAAGATCCGATCAATCTCAACACCATCACTCTGGCGGAAGCGATCCAAAAGTCGAGCCAGGTGGCAATTGCTAAGGTCGCACTGGATCTGCCGCCTGACTCAGTTTTCGATGTGCTCCAGCGCAGTGGTATTGGTGAATACGTGGGCACAGGTCTGCCGGGAGAGGTGGTCGGTATGTTCAGCAATGTTGGTGCGCAATCGCGAGTCTCTCGCGCTGCGATGGCCTACGGCTATGGATTTACGGTAACACCACTGCAATTGGCTGCGGCCTACGTCACCCTGGCCGGCCATGGCAATCGGCTGCCTCTAAGCATCCTGAAGCAAGATCGTGCCCCGGTGCCGGAGCGCGCGTTTGATGCGGACCATGCTCGAGAAGTCGTGTCTATGATGGAGCGTGTAACTCAGCGCGGTGGTACGGCTACCTATGCGGGCATCGACGACTATCGGGTCGCCGGAAAAACCGGGACTGCGCGAGTGCTCGGTCAGGACGGTTATGACGATGAGCGGCATGTCGCTTGGTTCGCCGGCTTGGTGCCGGCCAGCGATCCGCGCATCGTGATGGTGGTGCTGATCAATGAACCGGACAGCGAGCGAGCCAGTGGCGGCAAGGTTGCTGCCCCAATTTTTGCTCGGGTTGCGGAGCGCAGCCTACGCTTGCTTGGCGTTCCTCCGGATAACATGGCGGACAACGGGCCGGGGCTTTTGGCCAGGAGACCAGAGTGACCAGCGAACAACTGAGTTTTGATGCGTCGGTTCTGCAGCAGCTGCGCGATATAAGTGAAGCGACCGGTCTCAGTGAAGTGTCCGGTGATGTCAGTCCAGGTGACGTCTTTATCGCTTGTTCGCAAAATAGCGAGCAGCGTCAGGGGCATATTGATCAGGCGATTCAAGCCGGTGCCGTGGGCTTGGTGATAGATGAGCAAGCGAAAGCTCCCCTGAATGCCAGGTTGCCTGTGATTCGAGTCGCTGACTTGGCAGCCAGGCGCGGCCTTTTGGCCTCCCAGTTTTACGAGGATCCTACGGCTGATATTGAATGCGTGGGGGTCACGGGCACGAACGGCAAAACGTCCATCGCCTACCACGTCAGTGATCTGACGAACGCCTTGGGCAAACGCGGCGGATACAGCGGAACATTGGGTTCCGGCTCGCCGGGTTCGTTAACGCTTGGCTCCATGACGACACCACCACCGGTTACTTTGCAGCGTCAATTTGCCCACTTTAGAGAGCAGGGTATGGAGCGCGTGGCTTTGGAAGTCAGCTCTCACGCGCTGGATCAGAACCGTGCGCGCGATGTTCATTTTGATGTCGGCGTGTTTTCGAATCTGACTCGAGATCATCTGGATTACCACCAGACGATGGAGAAGTACGCTGCAGCAAAGGCCAAGATGTTCACGACGTGGCCGCTAAAGTTGGCGGTTATCAACGCAGACGATGACATGGGCCGAAAGCTCATTGGCTGTGTTCGTGCGTCGGAGGTGCTGAGTTATGGAGCTTCTGGTGACATTTCTTGGCGAGCAACACCAGTGCGTCGGGGGATGCACGTTTTATTCGACACCCCTTGGGGGCGGTTGGAAAGCACGATGCCCATCGCGGTTGAGTTTGCGGTAGCGAACGTGGCTGCGGCGATCGGCGTGTTGCTGGGGTCTGGCCACGCCATTACGGATCTTGGCAGTGCGCTGACTCGCATGCGGACGGTGCCCGGCCGCATGGAGGTCGTCCCTGGTGCTTATGGCACGCCGAAAGTGGTGGTTGATTATGCGCACACCCCAGACGCTTTGGAAAAAGTGCTGACGGGACTCGCAGCACAGTGTCGCGGGCGACTGATCTGTGTTGTTGGCTGCGGCGGCAATCGAGACCGTGGTAAGCGGCCGGAGATGGCTCAGGTGGCATCCAATCTTTCGGATCATCTTTGGCTTACGTCTGACAACCCAAGGGACGAAGCCCTTGCTGATATTTTGCACGACATGCTGAGCGGCCTTTCCATGGAGCAGCGTCAACACGCCTCAGCGGTTGAGGATCGCGGCGCCGCCATCGCTCAGGCAGTCCGCTCTGCCAGTGTAGATGATCTTGTCGTGATCGCCGGTAAGGGTCACGAGGACACTCAGGAAATCGCCGGGGTTAAGTACCCATTCAGTGATGTGGCCTATGTTGAAAATATGTTTAAGGAGAATACCTAGTGTTACTTTGGCTGACCGAATACCTGTCCCAGTACATTGGTGGCTTCAGCGTTTTCCAATATCTCACCTTGCGCACCATGGTCAGTGTCATCACCGCCTTGGCCGTGTCGCTGATGATCGGTCCAAGCATGATTGCTTGGTTGGGGCGGTCGCAAATCGGTCAGCAAGTTCGTGACGATGGGCCGACATCGCATTTCAGTAAGGCGGGTACGCCTACCATGGGTGGTGCGCTCATCTTGGTGATCATATTGCTCACCACCCTGTTATGGGGCGACTTATCCAACCGCTACATCTGGTTGATTTTGGCCGTCACATTGGCGTTTGGTGCGATTGGTTGGGTAGATGACTACCTGAAAATATCGCGGAAAAACTCCGACGGTCTCGCTGGCCGGTGGAAATATTTCTGGCAGTCTGTCTTTGCGCTCGCGGCGGTTTTGTATCTGTATCAGGTCGCAGATGTACCGGCTCAGACAGCGCTCTATGTGCCTTTCTTCAAGAGCGTGGCGATTCCGTTGGGCATCTGGTTCGTGCTGTTGGGCTATCTGATGATTGTCGGCATGAGCAACGCCGTGAATCTCACCGATGGGCTGGACGGGCTGGCTATTTTGCCTGCGGTGATGGTGGGTGCAGCATTGGGCTTGATCGCCTACGTGACTGGGAATGTCGAGTTTTCCAACTACCTGCAGATTCCCTATATCGCGGGTGCCGGTGAACTGGCGGTGTTTTGCGGTGCCCTGATCGGGGCAGGCCTCGGTTTTCTCTGGTTTAACACCTATCCAGCGCAAATCTTCATGGGCGATGTCGGTGCCCTAGCTCTGGGCGCAGCCCTGGGCCTTCTGGCGATCATTGTCCGTCATGAAATCGTTTTGCTGATCATGGGTGGGCTTTTTGTGCTCGAAACCGCAAGTGTCATTATTCAAGTGATTTCCTTCCGGCTGACGGGTCGAAGAGTGTTTCGAATGGCACCAATCCACCATCACTTCGAGCTGAAGGGCTGGCCGGAGCCGCGAGTTATCGTGCGATTCTGGATTATCACCCTCGTCTTGGTAACCATTGGTTTGTCGACACTCAAGCTGCGATGAGCAACTCACCCCGCACTGTGGTGTTAGGTTTTGGTGTGACGGGTCAATCTGTCGCCCGACATCAGTGCGCGAACGATACGATTCCCGTTGTGCTCGACAGTCGATCGCCCCAGCCTGTTGCCGATAACTGGCCCGGGTTAGACGTGCGTTGGGAATCGGAAGAGTGGCCGGAGTCCTTACTGGCTCAGACCGAGCGAGCCATTGTCAGTCCGGGGATGCCTCTGCACCACCCTTTGGTTCGACAGGCCCGACAAGCCAACATAGCGCTGCTTTCAGACATCGATCTGTTTATGTCGGAAGTCGATGTGCCAGTGATTGGTGTGACAGGAACCAACGGGAAGAGCACAGTGGTTTCTCTTGTTGGGCATCTGTTGAGCGCCCATGGCCTAACCTGCGCCGTTGGGGGCAACCTCGGTGTGCCCGCATTGGATCTGCTCAGTGACGTAAACGATATGTACGTGCTGGAACTGTCCAGTTTTCAGCTTGCGCATAGCGCTGCGCTGCCATTGGCCAGCGCTGCTCTGTTGAATGTCAGTGATGACCATCGAGATTGGCATGGCGATTTCGCTCGATACCAACAGGCAAAGCAGCGCATTTACGCGGCAGCCGATTACTGCGTTGGCACATTGGAGAGCGAACTTGCCATGAAGGCGCGAGTTGCAGTCGCGCCACCTAAAATTCACCAGTGGGGCGTCGCAGATCACGACGGCGAATCTTGGATCTATCATGGGCAGACGCCGCTGCTGCCAATCACTGAGCTGCCGCTGACGGGGCGCCACAATGTTGAAAACTGTTTATGGGCCCTGGCCTTGGTCGAACCGTGGATAGCACCGCCGGCAGCGGCACAACTTTTCACAGGATTCGAGGGTTTGCCCCATCGGTTCGCAGCGGTTCCGAGCCCGGCACACATTCGATGCATCAACGATTCGAAGGCTACCAATGTTGGCGCAGCCTTGGCCGCCTTGACGGGTTTTGAGCGTCAGCAAAAGGTAATTCTCATTGCGGGTGGTGACAGTAAGGGCGCGGATTTGACGCCACTGGGCCCTGCTATGCAGGGGCGGGTGCGTCAGTTGCTGACCCTAGGGAAAAATGCTGCAGAGCTCAATGATGTTGCAACTCAATATGGAATCGCCTGGCGGCACATAGAGACCATGGATCAAGCCGTGGCGGCGGCGATGGATCAGGCGGAGGCCGGAGATACAGTCCTGTTGTCGCCCGCGTGTTCGAGTCTGGATATGTACGCCAATTTTTCCACTCGCGGCGAGCACTTCACCCAGTTGGTGGCTCAGTATCAAACGCGATCAAAAACCGAGGTTGATGCATGACTGCCCGAGTGGTCAACATACCAAGGCAAAGCCTGTACCTGCTTGTCACTTGGGTCGTGTTGCTTGTCTTCGGGACCATCATGGTGGGATCGGCATCTGTGGCGATGCCAGGCGATTACATCGTCAAGCAATTGGTGAATCTGTGCATTTCGCTCTTTCTTGCAGTGGTGGTGCTGACAATTCCGCTAACAACGTGGACGAGGTTTTACTGGCTAGGCTGGATCCTTTCGCTGTTTCTGGTGGTTTTGGTACTGGTGCCTGGTGTGGGGTATGAAGTCAAAGGTGCAACGCGGTGGGTTCGAATTGGCGGCTTCAGTTTGCAGGCAGTAGAGGTTGCGAAGTTTGGACTGATGATTTTTCTGGCCGGGTATCTGACCCGTTATCACGACATGTTGCAGCAGTCGCCAAATCGCATTCTTATTCCGTTGGCCATGGTATTTATCGTGTGCGCGCTGGTTGTCGCTGAGCCGGACTTAGGGTCTGCGGCCGTGGTGCTAGCCACCACGCTTTCGGTGCTGTTTATGGCAGGCGCCAAACTTCGATTCGTACTGTTGATGGTCGTCGGTGGCGCTCTGCTGTTTGCACTGATGGTTTGGCTGGAGCCTTTTCGGATGCGGCGTATGGCTGCCTTTACCGACCCTTGGGCGGTGCCCTTCGATACCGGCTACCAGTTAGTGCAGGCATTGATCGCTTTTGGTCGCGGAGAACTGCTGGGGCTGGGTTTGGGTGAAGGAATCCAAAAGCTCTCTTATCTGCCGGAAGCGCACAATGATTTCATATTTGCTGTTATTGCCGAAGAACTCGGCAGCATTGGCGCCATTGCGCTGATCGTTCTCTATACCTTTTTTGTCGCCATGGTTTTATCCGTTGCCAAACGAAGCCTGCAAACGGGTAATCTGTTTGCGGGTTACTGTTGTTACTTCGTAGGTTTCATTTTTGCTTATCAGTTTTTGGTGAATGTGGGCGTGAATGTGGGTGTTTTACCAACGAAAGGGCTAACACTGCCGTTTATCAGCTATGGAGGAAACAGCCTAATGGTTTCCTGTGCGCTTTTTGCATTCGTGTTGCGTTGTAGTTGGGTCGAGGAGATGGCCCCGGCTACATCACGCAAATCGTCAGTTGGGCGTTGAAGGAGTATCCGATGGATCAGCTGAGTGAATACCAAGTGCCAGAGATGGGCCGCATACGAACCATCCACTTCGTGGGTATCGGTGGCGCGGGTATGTGCGGCATAGCCGAAGTACTGCTCAATCAGGGGTACTCGGTCACCGGTTCTGACATGAGGGAGTCCACCAATACCCAGCGACTGCGCAGCAAGGGTGCCAAGGTGTTTTTGGGCCACGACGCGCAATGGATTCAAGGCGCTGATGTGTTAGTGGTTTCGTCGGCTATCGATCCAACCAATCCGGAGCTGCTTGCGGCCAAGGAGCAGCGTTTGCCAGTGGTGCCCCGAGCGCAGATGCTGGGTGAGCTGATGCGATATCGGCATGGTATCGCTGTCGCCGGTACCCACGGAAAAACCACGACCACCAGTCTGATTACGGAAATTTTTCGCTGTGCGGAATTGTCGCCAACCTTCGTGATTGGCGGTCTCTTGAACAGTGCCGGCACGAATGCGGAGCTCGGGGCCGGCCGCTATCTGATTGCCGAAGCCGATGAAAGCGACGCCTCTTTTTTGCATTTGCAGCCGATGACCGCGGTGATCACCAATATCGATGAAGATCATATGGCAACTTACGATCACGACTTCGCCAAAATGAAATCGGCCTATGTGGAATTTACCAATCGCCTGCCCTTTTACGGCAACGTAATCGTCTGTGCTGACGATGCGGAAGCCCTTGCCCTGAGCAGCCAATTCTCTCGGTCGGTGATCACGTACGGCTGCTCAGAGCAGGCACAATTTCGAGCAACCGATATTCAAAATACGGGTCAACAATGGACGTTTACGGTGACTCGCGGTGACTTGGGACCACCCTTGCCCGTGCGCATCAGCTTGCCGGGTCATCACAATGTGATGAACGCCTTGGCCGCAATTGCTGTTGCCACTGAGGAAAGCATCTCCGACGAAGCGATTTTGAACGGGCTTGATGCGTTCGGCGGGGTTGGCCGACGCTTTCAGGTCAGTGACGTGGTCGCAGTAGCAGAGGCGTCAGTGACCTTGGTTGATGACTATGGCCATCACCCCACGGAGGTTGAGGCAGTGATCAAAACCGCTCGCGACGTTTGGCCGGACCGTCGCCTGGTGATGGTCTATCAGCCCCACCGTTACAGTCGTACCAAGGATTTGTTCGACAGTTTTGTTCGCGTACTCTCTGGTGTGGACGCGCTGATATTGCTGGACGTTTATGCCGCCGGTGAAGACCGCATTGACGGCGCTGACAGTAAGGCCTTAGCTCAGGCGATTCGACAGCGTGGCCAGCTGAATCCGATATATGCCGTTGATACCGATGAAGCACTTGAATTGCTGCCAACCCTTGTCGCGCCCCAAGATGTGTTGGTCGTACAGGGGGCCGGTAACGTCAACACGATATCCAATAGGTTGACTGGCCATGATGGTTAAACGGCTGATCCTTATCTTAGTGGCCGTGGGAGGACTGGTTTTGGTTTACGCGGCTTGGAGCGCGTTGGATCGACCGATCCAGACCGTCGTCGTGTCTGGGGAACCTACGCAAGCCGAACGCCGCCGAGTCGAAGAGTCGATGGCTTCGGCTGAATTGGCGGGAATTTTGTCGACAGATCTTGAAGTGATCGAGGCGCGGCTGAGACAAATGGGGTGGACCCGTGATGTAACCGTTCGTCGTCACTGGCCCGATCGTTTGGAAATCCGTTTACATAAAGTCGTGCCAGTAGCCCGGTGGGGAGACCACGATTATCTTGCCGCCAATGGCCAGCCGTTGCAGTTGCCGGATCATTATGCGGATTTACCGTCTCTGAATGCGCAGATCAGCACGCCACAGCAGACCATGGAGGTTTATCGCTTGTTGCAGCTTTTTGCCTCGCGTCAGGCGTTGCGCATCACGCACTTGACCGAGTCCCCTCAGGGAGAATGGCAGGTGGGGTTCGCCAGTGGCATGCGCCTGCGCTTGGGATCGAGCGATGTTTACGAGCGGATGGACCGATTTTTGCGCGCTTATGCGGTTGCGCTCAAGGACCAGCCGCGGAGAATTGATTACGTTGATGCGCGCTATACCAGTGGCATTGCAGTACGATTTGAGCAGCAACAAAAGAATGATAAGCCCCTCGCCGGACAGATGGGTTTGGCGACGGGAGTGTTGAGCGTTCACCTAATGAATAATGGATCATAGATATGGCTGCTGATAAACAAACGCAGAGAATCGTCGCGCTAGACATTGGTACAAACAAAATTGCGGCGATCGTTGCGAACGTGAATGCTCAGGGCGAGCTAGAGATTATCGGCATAGGCACGCATCAGTCTCGCGGGCTGAAGAAAGGCGTCGTGGTGAATATCGATTCCACGGTTCAATCCATTCAGCGCGCGGTTGAAGAAGCCGAGCTGATGTCAGGTTGCGAAATTGATTCGGTGTATGCCGGTATCGCAGGCAGCCATATCCGCAGTTTGAATTCCCATGGCATTGTAGCGATTCGTGATCGTGAAGTTTTTTCGTTGGATATTGATCGGGTGATTGATGCGGCCAAGGCCATGGCGATTCCCGCTGATCAGAAAATCCTCCATGTATTGCCTCAGGAATACATTATTGATGCCCAAGAAGGGGTGAAGGAACCCTTGGGCATGTCCGGCGTACGGCTTGAAGCCAAGGTTCATATGGTGACCTGTGCGGTGAATGCGGCGCAGAACATCGAAAAATGTATTGAGCGCTGTGGGCTTGGTGTGAACGACGTGATTTTGGAGCAACTTGCCTCCAGCTATTCAGTACTCAGTGACGATGAGCGTAATCTGGGCGTGTGCTTGGTCGATATCGGAGGCGGTACCACAGATATTGCCGTTTTTACCGAGGGCGCGATCAGGCATACGGCGGTTATCCCCATTGCAGGCGATCAGGTCACCAATGACATCGCAATGGCGCTGCGTACGCCGACCCAGAATGCTGAGGACATTAAAATACGCTACGCGTGTGCATTAACACAGTTGGCTAAACCCGACGAAGTGATTAAAGTACAGGGTGTCGGCGACAAACCAGAAAAAGAAATGTCGCGCCAAACGTTGGCGGAAGTGGTAGAACCACGGTACGACGAGCTGTTTAGATTGATTCAAGCAGAGCTGCGTCGAAGCGGCTTTGAGAACATCATTGCGTCTGGCATCGTTTTAACGGGTGGCGGGGCGAAGATGGAAGGTTTGATTGAGCTTGCGGAAGAAATATTCCACATGCCAGTCAGTTTGGGGGCGCCACGTCTCGTGGCGGGTTTGAAGGACATCGTAAGGAATCCCGTATACGCAACCAGCGTTGGCTTGTTGCAGTACGGGCTAGAGCGAGAACAGGAACGCACTGAAAAACAAAGCGGCCATAAGAGCAGTACGTTTGACAGTATCAGGAACTGGTTTCGCGAAAACTTCTAGCACCAGCAGGAGAAGGCGATGTTTGAGATAGTGGATAGTGCACCGCAGAACGCAGTGATCAAAGTCATTGGCGTTGGCGGCGGAGGCGGCAACGCCGTGCAACATATGGTCAGCAATGACGTCAAAGGCGTCGATTTTATTGCGGTCAACACAGACGCTCAGGCCCTCAATGGGCTGGGAGCAGAAAGAACCCTGCAAATTGGTAGCAGTATCACCAAGGGCTTGGGAGCGGGTGCCAATCCAGAAACAGGGCGCGCCGCAGCGGTAGAAGATCGGGAGCGACTGGCTGAGTTGCTGAGCGGTGCCGACATGGTATTTATCACTGCCGGCATGGGCGGTGGCACGGGTACCGGTGCGGCACCCGTAGTTGCTGAAGTAGCCAAGGAACTCGGTATTTTGACGGTCGCAGTGGTAACCAAGCCGTTCAAATTCGAGCGTCGCTCGAAAGTAGCCGATAAAGGTTTGGCGGAACTCGTCGAACATGTCGATTCGCTGATTACGATTCCTAATCAGAAATTGCACGACGTGCTCGGCGACGGCACGTCGATGAAAGACGCATTCGCTGCTGCCAATAACGTATTGCTTGGTGCGGTCAAAGGCATTGCCGATCTCATTATCTTGCCGGGTCTCATCAACGTCGACTTCGCAGACGTGCGTACTGTGATGTCTGAGATGGGCTCTGCGATGATGGGAACGGGCCGTGCCAGCGGTGCTAATCGGGCCCGCGACGCAGCCGAAGCGGCGATACGTTCACCCTTGCTTGATGACATCGATATCAACGGTGCGCGTGGGATTTTGGTCAATGTGGCTGCCGCAGATTTGACAATGGGCGAGTTCATGGAAGTGGGCGACATGGTCGAAGAGTTCGCATCAGACAATGCGACGGTTGTGGTTGGTACCGTCATCGACGAATCGTTGGGCGATGATCTGATGGTCACCATCGTGGCGACAGGGCTGGATAAAGTCAGTATGCCGAGCATCGTTGTAAGCAATGATCCAATACTGGAAAGCGCAGCGGCAGCGGGTGACTACGGGAATTTCGACGAGCCGCCTCATCTTCGCAATCCGGTTCGTTACGGCAGCGGAGTGGAAAATGTCGATATTCAAAGCAAAGACATGGACTACCTCGACGTGCCAGCGTTTCTCAGAAGACAAGCGGATTAAGTACTGATTCGCCGGCTATTCCTCTTGGCGCGATGGCGAGTTGAAGAGGCATTATGACATGACAAGGAATAGGCATTGTCCACTGCAAATCTGCAACAGACCCTGAGAAACAGTATCAGAGCGACAGGGGTCGCTCTGCATACCGGTCGCAAAGTAAACCTCAGCTTGCACCCCGCCGAGGTCGATACCGGTATCGTTTTCAAGCGCACGGACTTACCCGGTGGGGTGAACTTTCCCGCCCGCGCGGCAGCCGTAGGCAATACCCAAATGGCAACGTCACTGTGTTCAGGTGAAAATCAACTCTCGACGATAGAGCATTTGATGGCAGCGTTGTCCGGACTGGGAATTGATAATGTTGTTGTGGAGGTTGATGGCGGCGAACTGCCGATTATGGATGGCAGTGCGGCGCCCTTCGTTTTTTTGCTCCAATCAGCCGGTGTCGTCGCCCAATCATCGTCAAAGAAATTTCTGCGTGTTCTGCGGCCAGTGAGCGTGAGCGATGGTGACGCGAGCGCCACGCTTTCGCCCTACGAAGGGTTTCAGCTAAGCTACACCCTAGAATATGATCACCCCGTGTTTGCGGCGCATGCCCATACGGCAACGGTAGAGTTTTCAAGCACCAGCTTTGTCAAGGAAGTGAGCAGAGCGCGTACTTTTGGTTTCCTAGCAGATTTTGAAAAGCTCAGAGACCTCAATCTCGCCCAAGGGGGCAGCCTGGATAACGCCGTGGTGGTGGATGATTCCAAGATTTTGAACGAGCATGGTCTCAGGGCGCGGGACGAGTTTGTGAAGCACAAGATTCTGGACGCGATTGGTGACCTGTATCTGTTGGGATTCAGTACGTTAGGTGGCTTTCACGGCCACAAATCCGGTCACGGGCTGAACAATCAGCTGGTTCGCAAGCTGCTCAGCGAGCCGGATAGCTACGAGATTGTCACCTTTGATCAAGGGGATCAGGTGCCCGAGGCTTATGCCAGGCAATCCACCGAGGCGGCATAAGAGCTCTTCGACAAAAGCCTAGGTTTCGGCGTGAGCGCTCAACACTTTGAGCACCAGCTCTTCGACACGGCAAAACGCGGAGAGCGCGTTGAGTTTTGGGACCAAGTCCGGTGCCATGAAGCGCATTTTTGTTGCGACTCCCGCGCTACGGCAGTTGATGATCAAGCGCGAACCTTTGATGTCGCTGACTTCAATCTGATGTCTGAGCTGGACGTCGACTGCTGCCCGCAGTTGGTCGGTCCAGGATCTCTGATTGGCTGCATGACGCAGTAATTTCTGCAGCGGGCTGTAGCCGTTTCCTTCGCGCAAAAGATCGTCAACATGTTTAGAGGCCATAGGTTCAACCGAGTGTCAGACACGGGACATGATAGCGGTTTGTGCCGTAAACCGCCCGGCCGTGGCGCGCCATGCCCAAAGCCATGATGGTCGCTTTGCACATTGATGGCATTTTGCTATGTTGTTCCCTGCTCAACCGACCAGTCGAACACTTTTATGCAGCTCATCTTGATCAACAAAAACGGTGAACCGACTCAGCTCGCACTGCCGTCGTGGAAAATCAAGGCGCTGTCGGTTGTCTTAGGAGTTGTCTGTCTTGGACTCGTCGTATCAGGGTTTATGCTGAAACAATCGGACTTTGTGGACGCGGCGGTAATCGACAATTGGCGTGCAAAGCTCAGCGAACAGGATGCGGTGGTCGAAGCGTTGCAATCCCAGTCTGTTGCTCGGCGGCAGGCGGTGGGCCGCCAAATTGCGGAGATGCAAGCTAGGCTTTGGCGCATGGAGGCTTTGGCCTCGTATATGCACGAATCATCGGGCCTACCACAAGACGAATTTGATTTTGACGCCCCAGTCTCTCAAGGCGGCCCGTTGAGCGCTAAGGCCGAAGTGCTAGGCGTAGAGAATCTCGATGATCAGCTACTCAATCTGTCCGAGCGTTTAAAGCAACGTGAGACCGAGCTGAGCATATTGGATCAGGTGCTGGTTGGCGTTTATACCGAACAAGGTGCTACGCCTGTGGGAGCGCCAATTGTGAAAGGCTGGATGTCGTCACCCTTTGGGGAGCGAGTAGATCCCATCTCTGGGAAAAAGGCCTGGCACGAAGGCATGGACTTTGCTGGAGCGAGCGGCTCCGACGTGATCGCGGTTGCAAATGGTGTCGTGGTCTTCGCGGGTTATAGGTCAGGATACGGCAAACTCATCGAGATCAGTCACGGAGAAGATCTTCGAACGCGCTATGGCCACCATCAAGAGCTTCTTGTGCACGCGGGTCAAAGCGTGAAACGAGGGGACGTGATCGGCCGAATGGGCAGCAGCGGTCGTTCGACCGGGCCTCATGTTCACTTTGAAGTGCTAAAATCGGGGAAACCCGTGAATCCAGCCCGTTACGTTAGCGCCCGCTAACGCCGATAGATAAGAGGTGCCAAGGCACAATTTCTCTTTCTGCTTCGGTCTACTTTTTGAAAATCTCTCGACAGGTCTGTATAGATCTGGCGGCGCTATCGCTACAATGGCTTTTTTTACAAACCGCAGACTATGGCAAACTTTCTCGCCCGACTATTTGGCACGAAAAATACTCGCGAATTGAAACGCATGGGACGGTTGGTGCAGCGCATCAACGACCTCGAGCCCCAATTTGATGCCGAGACCGATTTGGCCGCTCACACGGCGGCGCTCAGAGAGCGCTTGGCTGCTGGAGAGACCCTGGACGAGTTGCTGCCTGAAGCGTTTGCGGCGGTTCGGGAAGCAGCAAAGCGCACCAAGGGCATGCGGCACTTCGACGTCCAGTTGATCGGTGGCATTACGCTTCACGAGGGGCGGATAGCCGAGATGCGGACCGGTGAAGGCAAAACCTTGATGGCCACGTTGCCAGCCTATCTAAACGCCTTGCCCTGCAAGGGTGTCCACGTGGTGACGGTAAACGATTACCTCGCCAAGCGAGATGCGCAGTGGATGGCACCGATATACGAAATGCTTGGGCTGCGGGTCGGGATCATACAGTCCGGTCAGCCGGCCGCAGAAAAAATGGAGGCCTATCAGGCCGATATCATTTACGGCACCAACAACGAATTCGGGTTCGACTATCTGCGCTCCAATATGGCTTTTACCGCCGAGGACAGACTTCAGGGCGAGCTTTTTTTCGCCATCATTGACGAAGTCGACTCGATACTGATTGATGAGGCGCGTACGCCGCTGATTATTTCCGGCGCCTCCGAAGAAAACACATCGCTGTACCAAACGATCAATCAGATTCCGCCCCAGCTGGAAGAGCAGGCCTTCGACGATACGCCGAGGGTTTTTGGTGAGCCAGATGTCGAGCCCACTGGTGATTACATGGTGGATGAAAAGAATCGACAGGTTGAATTGACCGAACTCGGCCACCAGAAAGTTGAAGACGCCCTGATTGGTTTGAATCTTTTGCAGCCGGGCGACAGTCTCTACTCGTCCGCCAATCTCGGCCTGCTTCATCATGTTCACGCCGCGCTAAAGGCCCACAAGCTTTACAAGCGTGACGATCAATACATGATTACTGCGGGTGAGGTGGTGATCGTTGATGAACATACCGGTCGTGCGATGCCGGGTCGCCGGTGGTCCGACGGTATACACCAAGCTGTGGAAGCGAAAGAGGGCCTGGCGATCCAAAACGAAAGCCAGACTCTCGCATCGACAACGTTCCAGAACTACTTCCGACTGTACAACAAGCTCTCAGGTATGACGGGTACAGCCGATACCGAAGCATTTGAATTCAAACAGATTTACGGGTTGGACGTTGTTGTGGTGCCCACGCATCGACCAATGGTTCGAGACGACCGAAATGATTTGATGTATCTGACACTGGCGGAAAAATACGACGCCATTGTGGAGGACATCATCGCTTGCATAAAACGCGGTCAACCCGTACTGGTGGGTACCGCATCCATTGAAAGTTCCGAGTTACTTTCTGCAGAATTGAATCGTCGCAACATCAGCCACAACGTGCTCAACGCCAAGCAGCATGAGCGAGAGGCTGATGTGGTTGCCGACGCCGGTCGTCCTGGTACGGTGACCATCGCAACTAATATGGCGGGGCGAGGCACGGATATTGTGTTGGGTGGCAGCCTAGAAGCCGAACTGGCCAAAACTCCTGACGCGCCTGACTCAATCGTAACCAGTGTCACAGCAGACTGGCAGCGACGTCACGACGCGGTGCTCGAGGCGGGCGGGCTGCACATCATCGGCACCGAGCGTCACGAATCTCGACGCATTGATAATCAGCTTCGCGGCCGCTCGGGCAGGCAAGGTGATCCGGGTTCCAGTCGTTTTTATCTGTCCTTGGACGACAACCTGATGCGCATCTTCGTATCGGAGTCGATTCGCAACATGATGCATAAGCTGAATGCGGAAAGTGGTGAGGCGATCGAACACAAGATGATCAATCGATCCATCGAAAATGCTCAGCGCAAAGTAGAAGGTCATAACTTCGATATTCGAAAAAATTTGTTGGAATACGATGATGTGTCCAACGATCAACGACAGGTGATTTATCAGCAGCGACGCGAATTGATGGATTCCCAAGACATTTCCGAAACCATCGAAGGCTTACGAGAAGAAGTGGTATACGACTTAGTGGCCCAGCACATTCCCCCACAGAGTTTGATCGAACAATGGGATATTGGCGGCCTCGAACTGTCATTGCAGAACGAATTTGCCAGCGTCCAGACCCTTGGACGCTGGTTGGAAGAAGATGAAGGCCTAGATGAAGAAGGCTTGGCTGCGCGAGTGCTCGCCCAGATTGAGGAAGAGTATGGGGCTAAGGAAGGCCGTTGGCGGGAGGCCGGCATCGACATGCGGTTGGTCGAAAAGCAGATCATGCTGCAAATACTGGATCAGCGATGGAAAGAGCATCTGGCGTCCATGGATCAGTTGCGACAAGGCATACACCTAAGGGCCTATGCGCAGAAGCAGCCGAAACAAGAATTTAAGCGAGAGTCCTTCGAGCTCTTCCAGGATTTGCTGCAAAACATCAAGTTCGACGTCGTTCGTATGTTGTCGCGTATGCAAATTGAGAACCCGGAAGAAATTGAAGCCCAGGAACGACTGCGTCGCGCCGAAGCCGCACAAAAAATGAACTTCCAGCACAGCCAAGCGAGCGCTGCGAGCGATCAGGGACCGGCGCAACCCAAGGAGGCACCCAAGGCAGAAACCTTTGTGCGAGAGGAGCGTAAAGTGGGGCGTAACGAACCGTGCCCTTGTGGTTCGGGTAAAAAATACAAACAGTGCCACGGTCAGCTCTGACCGTGAATCGATGCCCAACCATCGACGACAGGAGGGGCGCCAGTGGCGGTGAACTTAGCCGAGCCTGAAGGCCTGATGCCAGTGCCCGGAGTGCGGTTGGCTGCGATACGTACGGGTATCAAAGATGCACCACGCGACGATCTCGCCTTGGCATTGTTTGATGAGGGCACGGTGATTGCGGGGGTGTATACGCAGTCTGCCTTCGCTGCACCACCTGTGGCTCTTGCCAAGGAACGCCTCACACCCCGCGCGTGGATCGTGAACAGCGGCAATGCGAACGCGGCGACAGGTCAGCCCGGGCGCGCCGACGCGATAGCCGTTTGTGATGCTGTGGCTCGGGAGCTAGGTCTGCAGGGCGATGATATTCAGCCATTTTCCACGGGTGTTATCGGTGAGCGTCTGGACGTTTCAAGAATCTGTGCCGCAATTCCGGCGCTGGTTAAGGACTTGAGTCCAGATCAGTGGTTAGGCTATGGCAAAGCCATCCTGACCACCGATACCGTGACGAAAGCGGTGAGCAAGCGAGTCAGTGTCGACGGAACCGACATCATCTTAACGGGTGTGGCCAAGGGCTCCGGTATGATTAAGCCCAACATGGCGACGATGTTGGGTTACATTGCGTGTAATGCCTCTGTGGCTCCTGACGTGCTGGAGCAGATGGTGCAGGAAGTAGCGGACGGGAGCTTCAACCGAATCACCGTGGACGGCGATACCTCAACCAATGACTGTTTCATGCTCGCTGCGACGGGCAAAAGCGAGATGGCGGCGATCACCAGCGTGACTGACGAACGATATGTCATCCTCCAACAAGCCGTGCTGGAGGTTGCCCAGAGCCTAGCCCAAGCGATTGTGCGGGACGGGGAGGGGGCAACGAAGTTTGTAACCATTACCGTGGCCGGTGGACACCATGCGCAAGAATGTCTTGAGGTTGCTTACACGGTAGCGGAATCGCCCTTGGTTAAAACGGCGCTGTTTGCGGGAGACGCAAACTGGGGCCGGTTCTGTATGGCGATAGGCAGAGCCCAAGTGGCCAAGTTGGACCCAAATCGCGTCAGCCTGTGGCTCGATAAGGTTCAAGTGGCCTCTGGTGGCCTGATGGCCGATGACTATACCGAAGACGCCGGCGCCTCTGTGCTCGCTCAAGATGAGTTCCGAGTGATGATTGACCTTGGCCGTGGAGACGCTACCGAAACTGTGTGGACCACGGATCTATCCTACGAGTACGTGCGGATCAACGCCGAGTATCGAAGTTAGTTTTTCTGTCTTAGGCGGTTGAATCCGCTACAGATCGCGTTCGGGGTCGCTATCCTCGAAATCCGGTGCGGTTGCCGTAGGTATCCGATGATCTTCCGCTGCCCAGCTACCCAAGTCGATCAGCTTGCAGCGCTCAGAACAAAAGGGCCGGCTGGTGTTCGTAGCTGTCCATTTCACCCCTTGGTTGCAGGTCGGACAATTGACAATTCTTGCGGTGGTCATAGCGCTAAAAGTTCCTGATGGAGTGCATCGACTTGACGATAAAGGTGGATCAAATCGCCATCGTTGGTCAGTGTTCGGGACGCTTGGGCTAGCCGATCACTGCGTTTTAGCTGAGCGGCGACTATGGCTTCAACTTGGCTTCGCGAATTGTCGTCACGGGCCATGGTTCGAGAAATTTGTACGTCTTCAGAGACATCGACAACCACAATCTCGTCGCACCAGCGTGCCTGGCCGGATTCAAGTAGCAGAGGATTGACCAGCAAGCAGTATGGCGAGGTGCTCTCAGCGACCTGGTCTTGCAAGTAGTGACTGATCAACGGATGAAGCAGGCTCTGCAGCCACTTTCGTTCCTCGACCTTCGCGAACACAATGCTGCGTAGCGCTGCGCGGTCAAGCGTGCCGTTGGCCTGTAACAGCTGTTCGCCGAAGTGTTCGGTAATTTTTTGCAGTGCCGGCATCCCCGGTTCGACCACCGCACGACTTGCCAGATCCGCGTCGACAACGTCGATGCCCAATTCAGCGAACCGATCCGCAGCCGCGCTCTTACCGCTGCCAATACCACCTGTAAGACCGACAAGCATGAGTTATTCCCAAAGCGTCTAGAATAGCAAAGGCGCGGCCTTATTGTTCCTGAGCTAGGACTGAAACAGGTCCCCCATGGCGAAGATGGGGAGATACATGGCGAGAATCAAACCACCCACGACGAACCCAAGCAATACCATCAGCAACGGCTCGATCAACGGAAGCAGGTTGTTTACGGTACGGCGTAATTTTTCCTCATGAAACTCTGTGGCCTGCTGCAACATATGATCGAGCTTTCCGGACTCTTCACCCAGCCGGATCATTCGTTGCAGCGTTTTGGGGAAGCAGGGCTCGTCCGCCATGGCATCGTGAAGCCTGGTGCCGTTTTCCAGCTGAGAGACCAAACCGTTGACCGCGCGCCGAAACACTCCATTGCCACAGGCATCAGCGGCAAAGGGCAAGGCGTTGTTGATGGCGACCCCAGCACCGATGGTTGTGGCCAGAGTGCGGCACATACTGGCGGTATTTGCACACTGGCTTAGATTGCCAGCAACGGGGGCGCGTAAGACCAGTCCGTCCAGCGACAGGCGGACAAATGCCGAATAGCGATAACTCCAGAACCCCATCATGGCAGTGACCAAGGTGCCGAACAGCCACCATTTTCCCTGATGCTCTATCGTTTCAGACAATTGGATCACCCATTGAGTGATCTCCGGCAGTGACCGTTTTTGCTGGGCAAACATGGCGGCGAACTCTGGCATGACAAAGGCCAGTAGCATCCAGGTAGCGGCGGCTGCCGTGACCAGAATTAATCCAGGCTGCATGAACGCTTGCCGAATGTGCCGGCGAAAATGCTGGGCGCGCTCGTAGCTTTCAGCCAATGCCGTTAGTGCAGGCCCAAGCTCTCCCGCCGCCTCACCGGACCGTACCAAGGCTAAGTAACCGCCATCGAAAGTTTCCGAGTGCTTGGCCAAGGCATCGCCGAGATTCAAACCGTCGCCGAGGCTGGCTTTCACAGTGCGTAAAATCACCTGCAGGCGAGGCGCACTGTCCGCTTCCAGCGTGTCCAACGCGTCCATGACCGGGATGCCCACGGTGAGCAGGCTGGCAAGTTGGCGGCTGAAAAAAGCCAGCTCTTTTTTGTTGATTCGAGCCGTGCCGCCGGGAGCCAGCCAGCGAACTTTCCGATCAGTATGCGAGCCGTGCTCGCTACCCTTCAGAACGATGTTACGGACACCACTTTGGGCCAACTGCTCGTTGGCGTGGTCATAGGACGACGCTAGGATCCTGCCGTGCTGGGGCAGCCCGAGGCCGTCGGTGCCGTGCCATCTGTACCAGCTATCGTCCCGATGGCGTTGAGGTTCGCGGCTCACAGTGCGCCGGAAACCGATTCGGCGGGAACCACGCGATTCACTTCGTCTAGGCTGGTATCGCCAGCCTGATAGCATCCCAGTGCCATGTCGCGAAGGCCTCGCGTCTTCGCGTTGGCATGCCCCACACTGGGTAAGGCATCATCCAAGCCCTCCGGCTGACACAGTTCAAAAATACCGATACGGCCCCAGTAACCTTGCAGGCAATGCGCGCAGCCCGAGAGGTTGGCTTGATATCGGCTGCCCATCCCTTGGCGGGAATTCAAAGCGGAGGTCGTGGCTGCAGGTATTTTGCAATGATTGCAAAGCAGTCTGAGTAGCCGCTGGGCTAAAATGAGCGTGACTGATTCAGCAACATCCCGGTTGCTGAGGCCTAGCTGATTCAGACGCATGAGAGTTGCTGCGGCCGATTTCGTGTGCACGGTCGACAGCACCAAGTGACCGGTTTGAGCCGCCCGTATGGCCATGGAAGCGGTGTCGGCATCCCGAATCTCTCCAATCATCAGTACATCCGGATCTTGACGCAGCAGGGCGCGCAATGTTTCCGCAAATCCCAGTCCTATTTGGGGCTTGATGCCGATCTGATTGATACCAGCCAAGGGTATCTCGATAGGCTCTTCCGCGGTAGAAATGTTGCGGTGGGGCTCGTTTAGCTGTTGCAGGGCACTGTATAAGGTGAGTGTTTTGCCGCTCCCGGTGGGGCCGGTGACCAAAATCAAACCTTGGGGTTTTGACAAGGCGTTTAGAAAATAACGGCGCTGGGCGTCGGACAAACCTAGGTCGCCCAGGCCCAAGATACTGGCGTCGTTGGGTACCAGCCGCAAAACCAATTTTTCACCCCAAAGCGTTGGCAGGGAGCTGACTCGTAAATCAAGTGGCTGCCCATCGCCGTAGGCGGTAAAGCGGCCGTCTTGAGGCAGACGCCGTTCCGCAATATCCATGGCGGCCATGACCTTGATCCGAGCGCAGAGCCGGTGCGCGATATCGTCAGGTGGGCTGGGTACGTAGTGCAGTAAGCCATCTACCCGCAGACGAATCGTCAACCCGCGTTTTTGCGGTTCCAAGTGGATATCGGATGCTCGTCGCTTAACCGCTAATCCAAACAGGGCATCAACATAGGCCGCCACCGGCGCATCGTCGCTTGGACCGATGAAGGCAGTTTGTAGGGGTGGTGTTGCCATGGCTTCGCTTCGTCGCGGTTCGTGAAGGTTGTTTAGACCACGATAGCGCGCTGAACGAGCATGGCGAGGCCGACCGGCTGATGCTGGTGTAAGGGGAGGCTCAGTGTGTGCGAGAAGAAGGGGGTGAAAATATTCGGTTTTGCGTTCAAAGCATGGGGCGATGACTGACATAGGACAGCGCCGGCTCGTATTTGAGTCCCGAACAGGCTGTGGGACAGTGGAGGGCATTCTGTTACTGACGAGGGGCGAAGGCTATGCAGGAAGTAGCTCAAAACAAGGGTCAAGGGCAAAGGCCACGAAAAACGAGTGCACGATCGGATTCTGAGGTTGTGCCAGTGCTGCGGGATAACATCCAGCGCCGAGTGTTTCAGCGAGGGTTTTCCCTGATCGAGCTTATGATCGTTATCGCCATCATCAGTGTGGTCACTACGTTTGCCATTCCCGCATACCAAAACTACGTGGTCTCAGCAAACAGCACCAAGCTCAATGTTCATTACCGTCAGGCCGTTAGTTGGGTGCGAACCGAATTAGTGCGGCTACAGTCGCGATTAGCCGCTGGCGAAGCAACCGCCGATCTCGAAGAAGAATGGGATGAGGCCGGTGAATGGGTAGCAGCGTTATTGGCGGATGTTGCCGGGGCAGAGACTGCATCACCCATGGGCGGGCCGGCATTTGTTGCCGCGGCAGACGATGCCGCGGCAGACGCCGTAGCCTTTGCCGTGCAGGGAGCCATGAGCGATGGTAGTTTGCGCGTTGAAATCAGTCGACCGATCTATGGTAATTTTGACGACGCGGATGTTACCGCCCTTTGCTGGGGGGGAGTGGCGTGCGACGAGGGTGCCTAGTGATTTGAAATGCGTGGGTGTACTAAGGGCCTGCTCGCGCCGGGAAAGAGAAAGCCTTAGTATCACCAAGATGGCCGGCCCCAGCGGCCGACCCGACGGTGATCCAACACGTAAGGTGCATCCATGTTCGAAAAATCCATCCGTGGGCTTCGGCGTAGCCTGATTATGGGATGCGCGGCACTGAGTATGTCGACTATCGGAGTGCGAGCTATGGCGGACGATCCCACAACATTGGCCCCTTGTCCGCAATCACCGAATTGCGTGTGTAGTGACGAGGATCCAAATTCCAGCCAGTACATCGCGCCCTTTGTCAGTCAAATGTCTCAGGGGGCACCAGACACCGCCGATGCTGAGCGGCTGCTTGCCGGCATTGCTGCCTATCTTGAAACTCGTTCGGAATTTCGCATCGTAAGGCAAGACAACAACCGCTTGCAGATTGAGGCGCGGTCGCGCCTGCTGCGTTTCGTAGACGACATTGAGATGCGAGTGCGTGGTAACAGTGTGGTGGTGCGTTCTGCTTCTCGCGTAGGTTATTCGGATTTGGGAAAAAATCGGCGACGACTGGAATCCATTCGCCAAGCGATGATTGCCCAAGGCTTGGTGCGATCAGACAGCAGATGACGAATACCTGTGGAGCAACGATTTTGCAGAGCCAGAGCCGGTTTGAGAAAGGAAGCCTGTTGAATGAGGTCATGGAGATACAATGACGGAAGAAGAGCCGGCTTCGATTCACATAGGACATCTAGAACAAAAACTGGAGCGCATTGAGCGGCAGATAGATCAGCTACGAATTGAAGTAGAAAGCATTGCAACCTCGCCCATGGCATCCCAGCTTTCTGGGCAGGAGGCGGCGAAAGAGCTGGGCTTCAGCTTGCACGCCGAGCTTATGCGCCTGCAGCAGGAACTCAATCGTTGTGAGTCTGAATTGCTTCGCTGCAGAGCCCAGGCGGCCAGCGCTGAACCGCATTGATGGCAGTGATTAAATATCCATTAAAAATCATCAATCTGTCGTAGCCCTCGAGCAAAACAGGCAGTACTCTTTAGGGTGTAAAAAGGCCCCTAGCAAGGGGCTAATGCTAAGACCCAAAGGAAGGTGGACGCCATGAATATTAAGAATCTCGTCAAAAGCGCTTTGATCAGCAGTCTACTTGTTGTGACCAGTAGTACCTATGCATCCCTCAACGTAGGCGATGTGGCACCGGACTGGACGCTGCAGGCGACCGACGGGCAGACCTATCAATTGTCTGAGCTTCGCGGCAGTCATGTTGTTCTGGCCTTTTTCCCTAAGGCGTTTACCGGCGGCTGCACGATCGAATGTAAGTCCGTGCGAGACAGCAAAAAGCAGGTTCGTCGTTTTGATGTTCAGTTCTTTATGGCGAGCACCGACGATTTGGAAACCAACAAGGCCTTCGCCGATCAAAACAATGCGAACTTTCCCATCTTGTCCGACAGCAGCAAGGGGGTCAGTGAGTCCTACGGTGTGTTGGCATCCATGGGCTTTTCCAAGCGCTGGACCTTTTATATTGATGCGGACGGCAAGGTATCTAAGATCGATAAAGACGTGAATCCGCGGACTGCCGGCAGAGATTTGCTGAAAAATCTGATCGCACTCCAAGTGCCTGTTCAGTAGATTTCACCGCTTCTGAGAGCCCAGCCGAACTCGATTTCGAGACAGGCTGGAAACAAACGAATAGCGATAAGGAGTAGCGTATGAGCGTTATGATTACATTGGAGCTGCCAACCAAAACGGAATCGATGGACGAGCTGCTGAAGGTCATGAAGGGTGCCCTTGTCGATACCCGTGGCTATGCGGGCTGTCAAAAAGTCGAAACCTTTATTGATCAAGAAAGCCAAAACGTATTCTTGGTGGAGCAGTGGGAGAGCGCCGAGCACCAGCAAGCTTATATGGGCTGGCGGGTAGAAACCGGATTTATGGACGCTGTGGGGCCCCTTTTGGATGGTGCCCCGGTTGCCCGAGTATTCGATATCAAGAGCGATATCTAACGCCCTACGGAGGTGGCTATGCAACGCAAAGTCTTTCGCAGTGGGCCTTATGCCGAACTGATTGCTCAGGCGGTGCAGGTCGACAATGTTCTTTATCTGTCTGGCCAAGTTGGGGTTGATGCCAGCGGTGCGGCACCGGACAGCGTTGTAGAACAAACGACCTTGGCCTACGAACACGTCAAAGTGGTGTTGGCCGAGTTTGGTGCCAGCCTCGAGAACGTGGTTGAGGAAACCGTCTATGTCACCGACATAGCGCAAGTAATGAACCAGGTTGAGGAAGTCTTCGCCGCCCGCGCCGCCGCCTACGGCGGACGGCCCGATGTCACGCAAACGCTAATTGGGGTGTCAGCCTTGGTGGATCCCTCTTTCAAAATCGAAATTAAGTGCACGGCTCACCTGTGAGCGCGCGAGTCGGACGGGCACTCGTCTGACGAGCCGCGGCCTTTCGATCAATCTGACCGACTCATTTTTCAAGAAAGGCCGTGACCTCATCGTTAATAAAGGTGGCGTCTTCTGGCGACAGACCGAGCCCCGCCATATGTCCCCAGAGAGTCGGGATAACCGCCAACCTCACATTCGGAATAAGAGCCGCTTCTGCAGTCAAAGCGTCGATGTGAAAGTACATGTCAGTCGCCGCTGGCATGTACAACACCTCAGCCTTGATGGATCCCAGTGCCTTTTCGGCATCACCGCGGAAGCCCGGTGTTGCCCCAATATCATTGGCCTGCCAAGTGTTGGCCAGGCCAATCAGATCATTCGCGTCCCAGCTCAGCACTAGGTTTTGCATGAAGGTGATCATGTCTTCAGGTGACTGCAGGCCAATTTGTGTGTGCAGTTCCTGCCGAAACCATTCTTGTGATGTACCCCAACTGGCCCAGTGCGTGCCGCCAGCTTTCAGGCCTGTCGTGGGTGGTGTCGTGTACTGCCCCTGGGCAAATGTTTGATCGGCTTTGATTGCCGCTTTGAAGCCCTCTAAACGAATGGCTCCGTGGGGGTACTCGACAGCTGAACCGGCGATGCCGATGGCTTTGTCCATGAAATCAGGGTAGCTGACCGTCCATTGGAATGCCTGCTGGGCGCCCATGGAGAAGCCGATAACTGCCTTCATGTGGGTGATGCCAAGTTCTTCGGTGAGCAATCGATAACCGGCGGCAATGTTGTCGCGAATGGAAATTTCGGGAAAATTAGGGCCGTCAAAGGGTGGCGGGGTATTGCTGGGCGAGCTGGACAGTCCGTTTTGGAACATGTCTGTGGCAACAATGAAATACTTCTCCGGATCCAAGGCGAGGCCTGATTCGATCAAAAAATCGAAGCCATGATGATCTCCAAGGTAAGCCGAAGGAACCAAAATTGTGTTGTTGCCCTTGAGCTCGCCGTGAGTCACGTAGGACAGTTTGGCTGCAGGAAGCACGACGCCGCTCTCTAAGGTAAAGTCGCCAAGCTCAAGTATCTTGTGTTCACCTGAGGCGATGGCCAACGGTGCGGAAAATAGCGTAACAGCGGCGACGGCAAACAAGTGCCGATATAGCCGCTGCCATCCGTCTAAGCACTGGCGCGCTTGTCTACTGTTCATAAATTTTTCCAATGCCTACAAGAGCGAAGAGCTGCCATGCTGAGTCCTGATGTTTTGCTGGGATCTCTAAGATCAGTATTGCCATGGTACGCAAAACGGGTCAACTAGAAGGTGAGCTCGGGTGTGCTAATAATGCATCCGTAACGAATTACTGCGGAGCAGACGATGAGTGTTAACGAAATACGACTGACAGCGGCGCAAGCCGTATTGCAGACGGCGGTTGATCGGGGTGATCTGAGGGTCGCCTTAGGCATGGTGGGTGACAGCAGCGGCATTTTGATGACACATGCGAGCGGCCACTCCGATACATCGGCTAACGAATCCGTCGAGCCTGACGCCATTTTTGCCATTGCATCGATGACCAAGTTGGTGACGACTATCGCCGCGTTGCAGTTGGTGGAAGAGGCCAAGCTCGATCTTAATGAACCCGTCGACGCCTACCTTCCCCAGCTCGCTGGGCTTGCTGTCCTTGAGGGCTTTGACGACGGTGGCGCGCCGATATTTGTCGATGCCCATCGGGCACCAACGGCCCGCGAACTGATCACTCATACGTCAGGTTTTGTTTACAGCATTTGGAACGAGAACGCTTTGATTCTGGAGTCTAAGGGGCTGTCATCTGGTGTTGGATCGGGTGCCAAAATGTTGGACGCACCGTTGGCTTTTCAGCCGGGCACTGCATGGGAGTATGGTATCGGTATCGATTGGCTCGGCTTGCTGATTGAGAAAATTGCCGGAAAGCGGTTAGAGCGTTATTTTCAGGATCATATTTTCGGTCCGCTGGGAATGATCGATTCCACGTTTGAGCTTCAGGAAGCCAAGATCAATCGTGCGCTGGTCATGATGATGCGAGTAAATGGTGAGCTGGTGGAGTCCAGTGCGATGCAGCCAGAAGCGACGGATCCCGGCTCAATGGAATTCTATGGCGGTGGAGGCGGCCTCTTCTCTACCCTGAAGGATTATGGCGTGTTGCTAACGGTACTGCTCAACGACGGACGTCACGGAGACACAATGTTGCTCCGCAAAGAAACCGTGGATTCGATGTTTGAAAATCACATTGGCGTACTTGATATCACTCCAGTCGACGCTCAGATTGCGCCGCTAAGCAACAATCTCGACATGGGTTTTGGATCACCTGCAAAGTGGGGCCTTGGGTTTTTGCTTCATCCCCAAGGTACAGAAAACGGACGCTCGCCAGGTTCCGCTTCCTGGGCAGGTTTGTTCAACTCGTATTTTTGGATTGATCGGGAAAACGACCTGTTCGGTGTCTTTGCGACGCAGGTTCTGCCCTTCATGGATACGGAGTCGGTTGCCGCGCTGACCGCTTTTGAACGCGCGCTATACGGTATTGGCGACTGAACCAGAGCCTTTTCTCTGTGTGGACACAGATCGCTGGCCCGCCTAGGCCAGCGTTTGAGCGACTAGCACAAGCACTACAGAGCTGGTGATGAGCAGGCCGGTAACGACAAACCGAAAGCCGTCCAATCCGACCTTGGCCCAGCCGCCCAACTGTAAAATCACACGGATGAGGGTGGTTAGAAAAGCTACGGTCAACCCGAAGCCGAGCAGGGGCAACAAAGCAGGTAACTCGTATACGTCGAGCACGGCTGCGGAGATAGCAATCACCAGCCCCAGAATCGCGATATTCGGCAGCTGGTTCGCAAGCGTGGCAATGGCGGCGTCTTTCACGGTCAGCCACGCACCTGTGCCGACAAAGGCAAGCATGACGAGGATGAAGACAACGGCGTTGGGTTGCGCATAGGCACTCAGGCTCGTGTTGCCGGTGGCCAGATACCCAACACCAAGCAAGGTCGTCGCTATGGCGGCCAGACGAAATATTCGTTTAGGCTTGGCTGGTGTCGGCAGTGTCTCGGTCAATGGTAGGAACACGCCAAGCATGATGGCCACGAAACCCGCCAGCGCGAAGGTCACCAGTGCGAAGCTGGCCATGTAGGGCAGCGCCATGAAGTTTAGGGAATCCTCGAAGAGCGGAATCAGGCTGATCAGTAAAAACAGGAGGGAAGCTTCCATCAGCATGCCGTGTGCCATGACGACCGATCCTCGCCGGGAAAACCCGTTGGCTAACGCGATGACAAAAACTGTACCCAGCACCATAAGCAGCGCCGGCAAATCTACGATGCCTGAAAAATCTCTCATCTCGATACTTTCCCCGTATATCAAACCGCAGATGGAGAGTGCCACAAACTGGGTTTCATTCAAAAGTTCCCTTTCGTAGGTGGTGGTGCCTTCGTTATACTCGTCGCCCCAGCGCGCCTCAGAACTTGTGGGTGGCAGCAAGCCGGGATAGCTCAGTTGGTAGAGCGACTGATTCGTAATCAGTAGGTCCGCGGTTCGATTCCGCGTTCCGGCACCA